>Ga0182024_10003084_pt1 | contig 40313 bp, 39 predicted proteins | sample P32metaG_FD_120480 | JGI IMG/M metagenome (GOLD analysis project Ga0182024, IMG submission 120480) | Permafrost microbial communities from Stordalen Mire, Sweden - P3-2 metaG (Illumina Assembly) | ecosystem: Environmental > Terrestrial > Soil > Wetlands > Permafrost | place: Sweden: Stordalen...
ATCATTTTTGGCATAATAGTGATTGCTCTGGCCTTCTTCCGTCTCGGCGGGAGATGAAGTACTTAGGACCTACCTCGCATCCACGGCTCAATGAAGCCGCGGCATTCGTGTTTCTAGCCGTCGGGCTATTCGTTTTGATCGGTTTGATCTCATACCATCCGCTTGATCCATCACTCAATACATCCACCGGATCGGACCATGTCGCGAACCTCACCGGCCGTGTCGGCGCCTTGTCGGCCGATCTGCTGCTGCAATCCTTCGGACTGGCCGCTTACGCGATTCCACTCCTGATTCTGCTGATCGGATGGAAGTGGATACGCTCTTCGCCCATCCAATCGCCATGGATCAAAACCGTCGGCGGCGTAATGCTCATCGCCTCCACCTGCGCCGGATTCGGTCTTACCACCTGGAGGCCAATCGCCGGCGAAATCGCCGCGGGGGGATTGGCTGGATCGGTGGCCGCGGATTATCTCATCGCTTCGATGAATCTGACAGGCGCGCTGCTTCTTACGGCCATGTGCTGGATTGTCTCCATCTACCTGGTCTCGGCTTTCGAGATGTCGCTGCTGGCGGGCTGGTTCCGCCGACCCATCGCGGCTCTGAAGGCGTGCGTGAACGGAATGGCGAAGCTGGTTTCCCGATTCGCCGCCTGGCAATCCGAACGCGCGCGCATGCGCATGCTCCGCAGGAAGGCCGAGAAGCTCAGGCCTGACCGTCTGGCCGCCAAATCCGCGCCGGCTTTTGGTGATCTCCCGGCCGACCCGCGTGCGGAACACGAGGCGCCCCCGTTCGACATCCCCCCCGAGCTCGACGACATTCCCATCCGAACGCTCGAGTATGCGCCGCAGCCGCCCGCGCCTTTCGAACTTCCGCCCGCTCCAGCGCCGGTGCTTTTGAACCGTGCCGCCGGACGCGTGGCCTCGCCGCTTGAACCCAAAACGCGCATCGACTTCCGGCTTCCGCCCACTGACCTGCTTCACGAACCCGCGGCCCGCAGCGCCTACGACACGCAGGAGCTGAAAGAGATCGCCGTGCGCATCAAATCGAAATTCGAAGAGTTCAACGTCCGCGGATCGGTGACGCAGATCAATACCGGTCCGGTCGTCACTACTTTCGAATTCAAGCCCGAGGCCGGTGTCAAGTACTCGCGCATCACCACACTCAGCGAAGATCTGTGTCTCGGCCTGCAAGCCGAATCCATTCTGATCGAGCGCATTCCGGGCAAGCCGACCGTCGGCATCGAGGTCCCCAACTCCAAGCGCGAAGTCATTAGCCTGCGGCAGATTCTCGAATCGGAAGAGTTCGACGCCTCGCCGTCGCCGCTCACCATTGCGCTCGGCAAGGACATCAACGGACGCATAAAAGTCACCGCGCTCGATTCGATGCCGCACCTGCTCATCGCCGGTTCCACCGGCTCCGGAAAAAGCGTGATGCTCAATTCGCTGATCATGTCGATTCTGTACAAGGCCAAGCCGAATCAGGTTCGCATGATCATGGTGGACCCCAAGCGCCTCGAATTCGGCCCCTACGAAGGCATCCCGCATCTGCTCACGCCGGTGATCACCGATCCGAAAAAGGCCAACAACGCGCTGCGCAACGCCGTTCTCGAAATGGAGCGGCGCTTGAAGCTGCTCGCCTCCCAAGGCGTCCGCAACATCGACCAATACAACAAGAAAGTCCGCCAGATGGAAGCGCAGCCGCGCAATCTGTTCGAGGACGAACTGGAATCGGAGGCGCTGGAACAGATCCCCTACGTGCTGATCGTGATCGACGAACTGGCCGACCTCATGATGCTCGAACGGGCCAACGTCGAGGAAAGCGTCACGCGGCTCGCGCAGATGGCGCGCGCGGTCGGCATGCATCTGGTGCTCGCAACGCAGCGTCCCAGTGTCGATGTGATCACCGGTCTTATCAAGGCGAATTTCCCGTCGCGCATCAGTTTCCGGGTGGCGACGCGCGTCGATTCGCGAACGGTGCTGGATGTCATGGGCGCCGAGCATCTCTTGGGCAAGGGCGACATGTTGTTTCTGCCGCCCGGCTCCTCCCGCCTTACGCGCGTTCACGGCGCTTACGTCAGCGAAGCCGAGACCGCCCGCGTAGTCGATTTCTGGAAGCAGCAGGCCCAGCCCGAGTACGACAAAACCTTCCTTCTCCCGCCCCCGGCCGACATCGAAGAGGCCGACGCCGAGGAGTTCGATGGCGCCGAAGATCCGGTCTATCAGGATGCCGTGCGCGTGGTTCTGGAGATGGGCAAGGCGTCTACCTCAACGCTACAGCGCCGCCTGAGGTTGGGGTACGGCCGCGCTGCGCGGATTCTCGATATGATGCAGCGCGAAGGCATCATCGGACCGCCCGACGGCAGCCGCCCGCGCGACGTCTTGAAGCGCCCGGATTGGCTGGAGGAAGTCGAAAATCAATTAAGATAGTCGTTATGATCAGGCTACTCCGCGCGCTCCCGGCGCCTATGTTATTGCTCGTGGCCCTGGTAGCCTATGCCCAGACACCGTCTGGCCGGGGCGCCCAGGCCGCGCCCTCTACCCCGGGTCCGCAAGCGCAGCCCTCCCGTCCTCTGCCGGACATTCCCATCAAGACGATCGACGCCAAGGGCATCAATCTCCGCAAGTTTCGCGGCAAGGAACTCATCATCGTTGTTTTTTCGACGCAGTGTGAGGATTGCATCGCAACCGTCGGCATCCTAGCCAAAATTCAGAAGGACTTCGGGCCGCGGGGATTGCAGGTGATCGGCATCGCCGGCAATGAAAATGCCGCCTACACGGTTGGTCCCTTTGCGGAGCGCTACAAGCCCGGCTTTCCTCTGGGATTTCTCAATCAGGACTCCGTCATCAAGCTCACCAATATCAAGAAGGACGATCACCCGTTTGTGCCGATCGTGATGTTCGTCGACTCCACGGGCACGGTGCGCGTGCAGTATTTCGGCGATAGTCAGTTGTTCAAAGATCAGCAGCAGGAGAAGGCGTTGCGGGCGATCGCCGACAGTCTATTGAAGTGGCAGGTGCAGCATACCGCCAATGCGAAAGCTGCCTCGACGCCAAAGCCCGAAACGCCTCCTCCGGCAAAGCCGGACCCTTAACTCACGAGCCGTGACCAAGCTGCGCTTGCGCCAAGGGAGCGGTCTACAATTCCTTAAGAAATTGTAGAGTCCCACCAGCTATTGCGACCGCGCTGCCCACCAAACCGACTCACCCAAACTTAATCCCCTGCGCCAGCGGCAATTCTCCCGACCAGTTGATGGTCACCGTCTGCCGGCGCATATAAGCCTTCCAGGAATCGCTGCCCGATTCTCGTCCTCCGCCCGTTTCCTTTTCGCCGCCGAACGCTCCGCCGATTTCCGCGCCGCTGGTACCGATATTCACGTTGGCGATCCCGCAATCGCTCCCGCGCGCGCTGAGGAATTGTTCCGACGACGCCACGCTATTCGTGAAAATCGCCGATGACAGCCCCTGCGGCACGTCGTTCTGCCACCTGATCGCATCGTGCAATTTGTCGAACTCGATCAGGTACAGCACCGGCGCGAACAATTCTTCTTTCAAAATCGGCATCTCCGGCCGCGCTTTCACCAAAGTCGGCTCGACGAAGCAACCCCGTCCTTGCCCGATTGAAGTGATGCGTTTGCCCCCGTGAATTACTTCCCCGCCTTGCTGGCGAATCCGGTCGAGCCCGCGAATCATATTTTCGACCGCGCCCTCATCAATCAGCGGACCCATCAACGTCGCCGGGTCCATCGGATTCCCGATGGCAATCTGTTCATACGCCGCTCTCAATCGATCCGTGATCGTCGCGGCGATGCCCTTTTGCAAGAACAAACGTCTGGTCGAAGTACACCGCTGACCCGCCGTCCCCACCGCGCCGAATAGAACCGCGCGCGTCACCAGCTCCGGATCGGCATCGTCCATCACGATGATCGCGTTGTTCCCGCCCAGTTCCAGCAGCGCCCGGCCACCCCGATTGGCGACCGCCGTCGCGACAACGTGCCCCATGCGGCAAGAGCCGGTCGCACTGATCAGCGGAACGCGCGCATCGTGAATCAGCCGCTCCCCCACCACGTTGTCCTTGCCGATCACCAGGTTCAGCACGCCCTCCCATCCATGCCGCGCGAGCACTTCATCGCAGATTTTCTGCACCGCGACCGCCGTCAGCGGCGTCTTCAACGACGGTTTCCAGATCACCGTGTCCCCGCACGCCATCGCGATCAATGCGTTCCAGCTCCACACCGCCACGGGAAAATTGAACGCGCTGATCACGCCAACCGGTCCCAGCGGATGCCACTGCTCATACATGCGATGGCCCGCGCGCTCGCTGTGCATCGTGAGACCGTAAAGTTGCCGCGAGAGCCCCACCGCGAAATCGGAGATGTCGATCATCTCCTGCACTTCGCCGAGCCCTTCCGCCAGGATCTTGCCCATTTCGAGCGTCACCAGTTCGCCCAGCGCAGCCTTCGCTTCTCGCAGCGTGTTGCCGATGTCCCGAACGATCTCGCCGCGTTTCGGCGCCGGCAGCATGCGCCATCGTTCGAACACCGCAGTGGCGCGGGCAGCGACGCGATCGTAGTCTTCGGTACTATCCAGTCGCACGCGCCCCAGTTCCCGTCCATCCGCCGGATTAAATGAGGCCACTTCCTCGCCCGACCCGCCGCTTCCGTGCGTCCTATGCAGAATTTCCGGCAAGTTCATGATTGACTCATTCCGCTAACCGCGCGAATCCGCGCGGCCCCGTCAGGAAAGTTTTCCCCATCTCGCTTGCTGCGCGCTCAATGCGCTCTACGATTCCAGCCTGAAAATCGGCATCGAGCCACGCTTCAAATCCATTCACGTCACTCACTCGCCAGGCCTCGGCGCGCGTCGTCGCTCCATGCGGTTTCACCGCGCGAACGTGCAAAGGATCGCCGATGAGATTCCGTCCGCTCGCCTCGATCGCCGCGCGTGCCAGCGCCTCCGGATCGCATGGCAGCAGCGGCGCCAGCGTCGCGTAGGTCTCGATGCCCGCCTCGCGCAGGGTGCGGATAGCACCCAAGCGTTCAACTGTGGACGCGCAAAGCGGTTCATACAATCGCCGCACCGCCTCGCGATTCGTCGTGATCGAAACACCCACACGGACTTTCGTTCGTCCGGATAGCTCCAGCAAACGCCCCAGATCGCGCAGCACCAGCGGCCCTCGCGTCTGCACCACGAACACACGCGGAGGCGATGCAATCAACGCATCCAATATCCGCGGCATCATCTGCACTTCCGCTTCCGCAGGCTGATAAGGATCCACCAGCGGCGAGCAGTAGATCGACTGTGCCGCCCTCAAATCCCGCCGCAACAACTCCGGAGCATTTGTTTTAAACGTGGTGAATTGCCCCCAGCGTCGCCAATCCTCCGGCTTCAATCCGGCGTAGATCCTGAGCGTCGGCACGTAACAGTACGTGCATCCGAAAGTGCAGTTGCGAGCGGGCGTGAGTGAATGCGTGAATCCGGCTTCGGCGATGAAGCCGCTGGTCTTGGTGAGAATGGACGCACTCAGAATTGATCGCGCGCCTACTCCGTCACGTTTTTGGATTCGACCAGCTTGCACACTTCCTCGACAAACTGCTGCAGCGGCTTCGCGCCCATGTCGGCGTGTTTTCGATGCCGCACCGAAACCGTCTCCGCTTCCGCCTCGCGATCGCCCACCACCAGCATGTACGGCACCTTCTGCAACTGCGCTTCGCGAATTTTCAGATTCACTTTTTCGTTGCGATCGTCCAAATGCGATCGCAACCCGGCCGCTTCCAATCGCGCGTGAACCTTGCGCGCATATTCGACGTTGCGATCCGTGATCGGCAGCACCGTCGCCTGCACCGGCGCCAGCCACAAGGGAAATGCTCCGCCGTAAAGCTCGATCAGGTACGAAACCATCCGCTCCATGGTGCTGATCACGCCGCGATGAATCATCACCGGCCGATGCTCTTTGCCGTCCGCGCCCACGTACTCCAGCTTGAATTGATTCGGCAAATGGAAATCGAGCTGAATGGTCGAATAGGTTTCTTCATGCCCCATCACGTCCGCGAACTGAATGTCGACCTTCGGACCATAGAACGCCGCCTCGCCTTTCGCCTCTTTGTACGGCAGCCCCAGCGAGTTCATCGTCTCACGCAGAATGTTCTCGCCCAGGTCCCACATCGCGTCGTTGTCGACGTATTTCTCCTTATTCGCCGGATCGCGCAACGACAGCCGGTAGCTGTATTTCGTGATGCCCAGATCTTTGTAGCACTCCTCCACCAGCTTCATCACATTCGAAAACTCTTCCTTGATCTGCTCCGGCATGCAAAAAATATGCGCATCGTTCAGCGTCATCGCGCGCACGCGGCTCAATCCGCTCAGCACTCCCGATCGCTCGTAGCGATACATGGTGCCCAATTCGGCAATCCTCACCGGTAGCTCGCGATAGCTGTGTTTCTTCGCTTCATAGATCAGAATGTGATGGGGACAGTTCATCGGCCGCAGCACCATCTGCTCGTGTTCGAGCTGCATCGGCGGAAACATATCTTCGTGATAATGCTCCCAGTGACCGGAGCGCATGTACAGGTCGACTTTTGCCAGATCCGGCGAATACACGTGTTCGTATCCTTGCGCGCGCTCCTTGGCAACGATATAGTCCTCCAGGCTTCTGCGAATCGTCGCGCCCTTCGGCAGCCACAGCGGAAGGCCCGCGCCCACCGCCTCATTCACCGTGAACAATTCCAGCTCTTTGCCCAGCTTCCGGTGATCGCGCTTCTTGGCTTCCTCCAGCCGCGCGAGATAATCCTCCAGATCTTTCTTGCTGAAAAACGCCGTCCCGTAAATGCGCTGAAGCTGAGCGTTCTTTTCGCTGCCTTTCCAGTATGCCCCCGCCACTGAAAGCAGCTTGAACGCCTTGATCTTTTTGGTCGACGGCACGTGCGGACCGCGGCAAAAGTCAATAAAACCAGGCCCCAGCGTGTATTCCGAAAAGATCTCGCCCGCGCGCTCCGTGATCAGCTCCACCTTCATCGGCTGATCCGAATACAGCTTCAGCCCTTCGTCTTTTTTCGTGTACTTGCGTTCATAGGGCAGATCCCGCGCCTGAATCTCCCACATGCGCTTCTCGATCTTTTCCAGATCCTCCGGCGTGAACGGATCGGCTCGCTGAAAGTCGTAATAGAATCCCGATTCGATAGGCGGACCGATTCCCAGCTTCGTTTCTGGAAACAATTCGAGCACCGCCGCCGCCAGCAGATGCGCCGTTGAATGGCGATACACTTCCAGCGCTTCGATATTTCTAGTCGTTAGAATTTCGAGCTTCGCGTCGGATTCGAGCGCGCGATTCAGATCCCAGAAATCGCCGTTGACGCGCGCCACAATCGCATCGTCCGCCAGCCGCGGGCTGATTGACCGCGCCACATCCATCGGCCGCGCCCCGGCCTCGACATTTTTGACACTGCCGTCCGGAAGGGTAACCTGAAGACTCATCAGAATCTCAGGTTACCATTCGCGTTCAGTCACGTTCACTGCCCGCCACCCAGCCCCATGCGTAAGCTTGGGGCTTCTTGTGTCACATTCATTGCCTGCCACCCAATCCCATGCGTAAGCTTGGGGCTTCTTGTCTTAGGCGGTGACGGCGACGTTTACCTCGATCCCCAATCCTTTCGCCACCCCCGCGCCGTAAGCCGGATCGGCCTTCAAGAAATGCTGGATCTGCTTTTCCTGAATGCGCTGCGGCACCGATTTCATGCTGACCACGATATTTTCGATCAGCCGCGCCTTCGCGTCCGCTGGCATCAACCGGAACAGATCGCCGGGCTGTGTGTAATCGTCGTTCCCCTCGCGATGATTGAACCGCCCGATCAGGTGCGTGTCGCCGGGAATTGTGAGCGTCGGATCGCGATACGCAGGATCCTCCACCGGACCCCCGAAACTGTTCGGCTCATAGTTCGGCCCGATGCCGCCGTTATCGTCGACCCGCATCGTCCCGTCGCGATGATACGTGTGCACCGGACACGCCTTCGCCTGATTCACCGGAATCTGGTTGTAGTTGATACCGAGCCGATACCGATGCGCGTCCGGATACGAGAGAATCCGCGCTTGCAGCATCTTGTCCGGCGAGAATCCCATGCCCGGAAGCACGTTGGCCGGCTCATACGACGCCTGCTCGACTTCGGCGAAATAATTTTCGGGATTGCGATTCAGCTCCATCTCGCCGACTTCAATCAGCGGGTACTGCCCGTGCGGCCACACCTTGGTCAAATCGAACGGATTGTACTTGAACTTCGTCGCTTGGTCCTCCGTCATGATCTGCACACTGACGTGCCACTTCGGATGGTCGCCCTTCTCGATCGCGTGAAATAGATCGTCCTGCGCGAAGTCCGGCTGCTCGCCCGCGAGCTTCACCGCTTCCGGCCCCGTGAAATTCTTGATTCCCTGCTTGGTCTTGAAGTGCCACTTCACCCAAACCCGTTCGCCCTTGGCGTTAATCAGACTGTACGTATGGCTGCTGAACCCGTCCATGTGGCGATAGCCGTATGGCGTGCCGCGATCGGAAAACAGAATGGTCACCTGGTGCAGGCTCTCCGGCGATAGTGACCAGAAATCCCACATCATCGTCGGCGATTTCAGATTGGTCTGCGGATCGCGCTTCTGTGTGTGAATAAAATCGCCGAACTTCAGCGGATCGCGAATGAAGAACACCGGGGTGTTGTTGCCCACCAAGTCCCAGTTGCCTTCTTCGGTGTAGAACTTGCAGGCGAAGCCTCGCGGATCGCGAGCCGTATCGGCCGAGCCTTTCTCTCCGCCCACGGTGGAGAACCGAACCACGCATTCGCAGAAGTTGCCTGGCTTGGAAAACAATTTCGCGTGGGTGTACCCACTGATGTCGCCGGTGATCTTCAACCGCCCGTATGCGCCCGAGCCCTTCGCGTGAACCACGCGCTCCGGAATGCGCTCGCGATTGAAGTGCGCCATTTTTTCGATGAGATGGAAGTCTTCCATCAGGACCGGGCCGCGCGGGCCGACGGTCTTCGTGTTCTGGTTGTCGCCAATCGGATGGCCGAATGCTGTCGTTAGTGTTTTCTTCTCGCTCATAACCGCAGTCTATGACGGAACGCGCGGGAAAGCCAGTGGGTAGCACGGTAATTCCGCGCATGTTTTAGCGCACCACCAGCTGGTGCCCGATTTTCCATCCCATCCGTCAGGGTAGGGCTTCTTTCTTTCTGAACCGCGACCGTCAGGGAGGGGCACGCTCAACCTCTTTCTGAACCGCGACCGTCAGGGGGCGGCACGCTCAACTTCTTTCTGAACCGCGACTGTCAGGGAGGGGCACGCTCAACCTCTTTCTGAACCGCCACCGTCAGGGGGCGGCACGCTCAAGTTCCTACCAACGCTGTCCCTTTTTTCAACCTCCTCACCCCCGTCATCCCGAGCGAAGCGAGGGATCTCGTGCCGTCCCGCGCCCTTGGGCTAGTCTCCTGTCTCGGATAATTCTTTACAGCGCCGGACCTTATCGAGAATGATGTCGGCCGAGGCTTTCCAAACAAACGGGGTGGGTTCGCCATTCCAGTTGGCGAGCCACTTGCAGATAGCAGTCTCCAGTTCATCAGTGCTGTGGAAGGTGCAACCCGCATTGAGTTTGCCTCCCACTATGACAAACCCAGGCGGGAATGATAAGTTGCCTTATTCCTGACGCACTACACTGGTACATCACCCCGAACCTTCTTTGAGCAATCCAAGGCCAAGTGACGCGCGCTTCATCGGTTGCTGAAAGAGGCCCTCCACAGGCTGAAGCCTGAGCGGAGAGGGTTCGTACCCTTTGTCGAGGGCGGCGCGCGGAGCTCCGGCGTGATGAACTCCCTCCCCGCCGCCGTTCAAGATCTGCATGCATAGGACCAACGTCAGCATGGTCAGGGTACCAACACGGGCCCGAGTACCGAAAATCGATACATCATGCAGTAGCGCGCGCATGCGCCCGATATGAAGATTAGTGCGGATTCTCCGCAAAATATCTCTCAGAGGAAACTAGTGAGCGCGACTATCGATTCAATCGAGGCCTTAACCCGACAGCTGGCGGTAGATCCCGCGGATGTGGATCACGCGGATGTGGATCGGGCAGACGCGGCTGATGTGCATGAGGCGGCGGTTCCGCCGGTCCCCAGGTCGATCGAGGAAACCGGCATCGCCCCGGCGGTCTTCGAGCAATTGATTCTGAAATACCTGTATTTCCGGGGCGAGCTGGCGGGGCGCGAAATCGCGAAGCTGGCTGGACTGCCGTTCAGCCTGATCGATAAAATGCTGGAAACGCAGAAGCACCAGCATCTGGTCGCGGTGAAAAAATCGCTGGGGATCGGAAACAGCTCGGCGTCGTTCACGCTGACCGAAGCCGGCCGCATCCTGGCGCGCGAGTTTCTCGAAAACAACCAGTACGCCGGGCCCGCGCCCGTTCCGCTGTACCAATACACCGAGATGGTGCGATTGCAGAAACTGCGGGATCACTGGCTCACGCCGGATCTACTGGAACAAGCGTTCCGGCATCTGGTGGTGGAGCATGACATTCTTGCGCAGATCGGACCGGCGGTAAACTCCAGCAAGTCGTTTCTAATTTACGGGCAACCCGGAAATGGAAAAACCGCGCTCGCTGAAGCGCTGTTCCGCGTGGAAACCGAACCGATTTACATGCCCTACGCGCTCGAATGCCAGGGCAATATTATTCAGATATACGACCCCATTTATCACCAAAAAATCGAAGATGAAGAATCCGTGCTCACGGCGTTATCCATTGATACGGCTTACGACGGACGGTGGTTCCGGTGCCGCCGCCCCTTCATCGTCAGCGGAGGCGAGCTCACGCTCGACATGCTGGACCTGTGCTATAACAGCCACTCCAAGGTGTATGACGCGCCGTTTCAACTCAAGGCCAATAACGGCATCTACCTGATCGACGACTTCGGCCGCCAGAAAACCACTCCCGCGGAGATTCTGAATCGCTGGATTCTGCCGATGGAGCGGCATATCGACTATCTGACGTTTCAAGCGGGTGGAAAGATGACCGTGCCGTTCGAGGCGTTTATCATTCTCTCCACCAATCTCAATCCACATCAGTTGGGCGACGAAGCCTTCCTGCGCCGCATACAATACAAAATGTTTCTGCGCAGCCCGAAGGCGCCCGAATTCATCAAGATTTTCGAGCGCTATGCCAAGTCGTGCGAGTTGCTCTGCCCGCCCGGCCTGGCTGAGGATTTCGTCGAGAAGCACTATGCGTCCGGCGCCCAGCCGTTCCGGCGGTGTCATCCCCGCGACGTGATTAATCACGCCATTGACATCCTGAATTTCGAGCGGCGGCCCATGGAGCTGACCGAAGAAGTGCTCGACCGGGCCTTCCACAGTTGCTTTATCGAGAGCAGCAGCGTGAACGACTGAGCCGCCTAATGTGGCGCACGCTTCAGCGTGCCGGCTTCAGCCGACAGCCGGGCTTGTCTCTCAGACCGAAGACGGTGAACTGAAGTTCACCGCTGCACGCTGCGGTTAACTTTAGTTCACCGTCTTTCCTTACAGAACCGCGACCGTAAGGGAGCGTTTTTCAGCACCCTCTGAAGCGTGCGCCACGTCAGCGATTCGCGTAGTTGCTTTGATAGTAGCTCTGATATTCGCCCGACTTGACCCGCGCAATCCAACCCGGATTCGCGCGATACCATTCGATGGTTTCCCGCAATCCTTCCTCGAACGGAACCTGCGCCGCCCATCCGGTTTCGCGCATGAGTTTCTCGCTGGATAAGGCATAGCGGCGATCATGACCCGGCCGATCGGTCACGGTGGTCATCAGGCTTTCCGGCTTGCCCGTCGCGGAGAGAATCTTTCGCACCACTTCGACATTCGGCAGCGCGCGGCTGCCCCCGATGTTATAGACCTGGCCCTCGCGGCCGCGCTCGATCACGGCGAGAATCGCGCGGCAGTGGTCGTCGACATATAGCCAGTCGCGGATTTGCATGCCATCGCCGTAGATCGGCAGCGGCTTATCTTCGAACGCGTTCGAAATCATCAGCGGGATTAACTTTTCGGGAAATTGATAAGGACCGTAATTGTTGGACGCGCGAGTCACCAGCACGGGCATCTTATAAGTCGTGAAATACGAGAGAGCCAGCAGATCCGAGCCGGCCTTGGAAGCCGAATAGGGGCTACTGGCGCGCAACGGATAATTTTCGTCGGCGTCGTGCGGCGGATCGATGCTGCCGTAGACTTCGTCGGTGGAAACATGCAGGAATCGGGGCGTCTTATGAAGCGTCTTATCTAATCGAGCCGCTTCGAGCAGCGTGAAAGTGCCGCGCAGATTGGTTTCAAACACAGGAGCCGGCGAAAGGATGCTGCGGTCGACGTGCGATTCGGCGGCGAAATTCACAATCGCGTCGGGGCGTGCTTCCGCGATCAGCGTCTCCACCAGCTTCGCATCGCAGATGTCGCCGTGAACGAAGCGATAGCGCGGATCGGAGGCGATGGGCGCCAGGTTTTCCGGATTTCCGGCGTAGGTGAGCTTGTCGAGATTCAGGACAGCGCACTCGCGCGAGCTTCCGGCTGGCGGGCTGCCGAGCAGCATCCGGATGAAAGCGCTGCCGATGAAGCCCGCGCCCCCGGCGACCAGAAATTTCATTTATGTTGCGTTTCCCAATCGTACTGGATGGACGAATCGTCGTGCGCGATGCGGCCTTCGTCCTGGGGATCGTACAGGCGATTGGTGACGTACACCAGCATGCCCGGTGTGTCGCCGATCACTTTATAGCCGTGGCCGACGCCCGGCGGAATCAGCACCTGCCAGGTTCGCAGCGCTCCCAGATAAATCGTGTTCTTGACGCCGAACGTCTTCGAATCTTCGCGCAAATCCACCAGCGCCACCTGAAACATTCCCGACGCGGGCGCCCACAGATCGGTCTGGTGTTTGTGAAAATGAAAGGCCTTGATGGCGCCGGGATAACTGAGCGCGGCCGAGACCTGAGTGGTCGCCGGCGCAAAATCCGCCGCGGGCCCCTGCCCGATCCGGATGACTTCGAGAAAATATCCGCGATCGTCAGGCCATAGAGTGTAGGGGTGAAAACGGACGCCGTCGATGGCATCGGGCGACGTGGGCGCCGAGATGATTTTGCCGATGCCCGGCCGACACTGAGGAGTGGCGATGCGAATGGATTCCGCGGCGGTAGTCACGTTTTCTTCAGAGTAACGCGACTGGCAAGGCCTGCGCTAGGCGGCCCGCGATGATTCCGTCGATTCGGCAAGCGAGGGAAGTAATTCTGCGACTCACTTGGCGGACGGCTTCCGGAGCTTCAGCGGAAAATCATTGCCGCCCTGGGTCCACGTGCCGTTCAATTCCGAACCTTCTTTGTTGATCTCGGCCTGGTATTGACCGTCGATCGCCTTTAACGCGAGCGTCAACTTGGAATTCTTCTGCTCGATGGCGCTCACCGGAATCTCGGCGCCGCCTTGATCCACGCTGACCAAGACCGCCTTGGCTTCCCCTGCATCGTTTGACATCTTCAGGATCAGTCGTAACGCCTGACCCGCGTCGAGCGTGCCCTCCCAATCCCCGAGATATTCCTTCGCCAGCGGCGGGCTGGACTTGGTTACCTCGACTCTTGGTTCGCCAGCCCGGGCGAATTTAAAGGGGAACTTGCCCGGTCCTTGCGTGAGCTCGCCGGTCATGGTCTTGCCGTCGGCAGAGAAAGTGCCCACGAAAGTTGGATCGCCAGGCGCACTCTTGATGTGGAATGTGCACTTCCCATTCGTGAAGCTAATCGCGTCGAGCGGAATACCCGATGCATTTTGCGCTGGAATCGAGACCGAACCTATCCAGCCGTTCGTCACGTGGTCCAGGTCAACCTCCATCGCGAGAGACTGGCCGGGAACCTCGACGGAACCGCTCCAGTGACCACGGGGAGCGTCCTGCGCGCAGATCGACAAAGTGCCTGCCATCAGAAACGCCCCGATCGCAATGCGGTTAACGGTCGTGTTCATGCTGAACCTCGGCTTCGTAGACTTTCTAAAATATTCGTTCCAGTATCCCAGATGGCGGACGCTCGATCTATTCGGCGACGATTTCAATTTGCCCGATGCCGCCCTTCACGTCCAGGTGAATGGTCACCGGTCCATTCTCGTGCGCGGGATTGATCCACTGTCCTCCACGCTTCTCGAGGCCGCGAACGTTCAGATCGCCGATTCCTCCGGCCGCGTTGGCGATGACACCGGTATCGCCGGGCAGATAAATTTTTGCGTGACCGACGCCGCCGTTCACGTTCACCGTGTAATCGCGCGTGGGTTTGCCGCGCAGATCCAGCGTCACCTCCCCGACGCCGACATTCACCTGCACGCTGCGCAAGTTCATGCTGCCGAGGTTCATGCGCGCCTCGCCCGCGCCCAGATCCAAGTCGACATCCATGGGGAGCTTGTCATTGAAACGCAGATTCCACTTGTAGGTGGCACCTGAGCCGCCGTGCACGCCGCTGGGCTGTTCGATGCGCAAATGGCTGCGGAAACTGCTGGCCTCATAGCGCACGATCGGTTTCCAGGAAGTGTGGTTGTAATCGAAATCGGCGTCCATCAGCTTGGCCGATCCGCCGTCCACCTGAAGCTCGCCCGCGCCCAGCTTGATTTCGACGCGCGCCATTTCAGATTTGTCGAGGTCGATGGATTGGGTGTCATGCTGGACCCATCCCTGGCGATCGAACTTCCCATCGCATCCGATCAGGACAATTGCGGCCATAGCGAGCAGCACTCGTGTCATTTGGAAATCCCCGCCTTGATGATACGAAACAGGGAGGCGGAAAGTTCCGACGTTGGGAACGATCTTCAGCAGAAAATTAACGCCATTCCGCGCGTGTAGCGAAATTTTGAACCGGTTTATCTCCGCGCACCCCGGCCAATCGCGACCCGCTACAGCAGTCCCCGACCCCGCAGCCAATCCGCCAGACGGCCGGGCCAACTCGATAGCGTGGCGTTCATGGGAGCGAGGCCGACGCCGTGAGGACCTTGCTCATAGATGTGCAGCTCCGCCGGCACGCCCGCCTTGCGCAGAGCGAGATAGAAACGCACACTGTTTTCGGCCGGCACGGTGGTGTCGGCATTAGTGTGAAACAGGAACGTCGGCGGCGTTTGCGCAGTCACTCGCTGATCGTTCGATAAATCGTCGAGCAGCTTCGGATCGGGACGATCGCCCAGCAGAGCCGTACGCGATCCGGCGTGCGTGTACTCGCTGTTCATCGAAATCACCGCGTAGACGAGGATCAGAAAATCCGGGCGCGACCCGGCGCGGTCGATCGGATCCGTGGCTCGTGGATCGCCGGAATCGAAATGCGTAGCCGCGGTGGAAGCCAGATGTCCGCCGGCCGAGAATCCCATGATGCCGATCCGATCCGGCCGCAAGCCCAGCGATGACGCGCGAGTTCGCACGGTGCGAATCGCCCGCTGAACATCCTGCAACATCGCGGGGTGATGGTAGCGTGGACCCAGCCGGTACTTCAGCACGAATCCGGAAATATTCAAACTATTCAGCCACTTCGCGATGTCCGACCCTTCCTTCTCCATCGCAAGATGCGAGTATCCGCCGCCCGGACAGATGATTACGGCGGTCCCGTTCGGCGATTTCGGGATGTAGGCGGTGAGTTCGGGCCGGTCGGAATCGTCGCTACCGACGGTCCCGGGCGCCCCGTGGGGCCACAGTGGCTCGGGCGCCGGCGCGGTTGAGGGTTGGGCGGCCGCGATGTGGATAAGCGCGGCGGCGGCCGCTATCGTCAGGAGCGATCGCGACAGGACCGATCGCGTCAGAAAACGTGGGACTCGTGGCACCCGTAGCACCACGTTCAGACGCGCCAGTAATCCGGACGCCAGGTCTTGATCGCCTGCTTGATCCCTTTCTGCTTCAGATCGCCCGCGAGCGCCTTTTCCACCAGCGCCGGCACTTCGGCGTCGGAAGCGAATCGAATCGCGATGAGTTGTTGCTCAGTAAGAGCCGCGCTCTTGGTCTTCAAGGGCTCCGCGAGAAGTCCAGCGAGGCGAAGGCGCTCTTCCAGGCGGATCACGCGATCCTGCACCTTGAGCGAATAGAGACGCACCGTGAACATCAGGACCAGCAACCACAGCGCGACCAGGATATGCACGTAATTCTCGGTCTCGGGGTGGTTTATGGCGCGGTAAATCGTGGTGATCAGGAAGATCAGCGCCACTGGCGCCAGAAAAAAATGGAACTTCGGATCGAACTTGCCGTGATTCTGAAGTGTTTGCGGTTTTCTTTCCATGTAAAGGGTCTCCTCAAATTTGGGTACACGGTCTCGATGCCTTATAAGGGGCTTTATAACGGGATGCGTTTCCTAACGGCCGCGACTCAAAAACTTTCGACAAGCGATTCCTGGCGGCCATCACTCATCGGCAAGGAGGCGCGCGTCAGAAAGCGCCTTCTCTATAGGCTGTCAGGTCTAGTGCATAATAGAACGGTTCCCGGTCGCGTCACAAGTCGCTCCGTCACAAGCCTATGTCAACTCCAACTGTAAATCGCCAATATGTTCTCAAGTCCCGCCCGGTCGGGATGCCGAAGGAATCCGATTTCAGCCTCGTCGAAACGGCGCTTCCCGCGCTGAAGGACGGCGAGGTGCTGGTTCGCGCGATGTATCTTTCCGTCGACCCCTACATGCGCGGCCGCATCAGTGGAATGAAAAGCTACGCGGCTCCGGTGGAAATCGGCGGACTGATGGTGGGCGGCGGCGTCGCGCAGGTTGTCGAATCCAAGAATCCGCAATTCGCCGCGGGCGACATCGTCGACATCTACATGGGTTGGCAGGAGTACGCGATTTCGGACGGCAAGGGGATGCGCAAACTGGACCCGTCGATCGCGCCGGTTTCGACCGCTCTGGGCGTGCTGGGGATGCCGGGGATGACGGCGTATTTCGGATTGTTGGACGTGTGCGATCCCAAACCGGGCGAGACCGTGCTGGTTTCAGGCGCGGCGGGCGCGGTGGGGAGCCTGGTCGGGCAGATCGCCAAGATCAAGGGCTGCCGGACGGTGGGAATCGCGGGTGGCGACGACAAGGTCGACTACATTTTAAAAGAGTGCGGCTACGATGCGGCGTTCAACTACAAGACCACCACCGACTACGCGGCCAAGTATCGCGAGCTGTGCCCCAAAGGCATCGACGTGTATTTCGATAACGTCGGCGGCGCTATCACGGACGGCGTTTTCACCAACCTGAACGTGCACGCGCGCATCGCCATCTGTGGGCAGATTTCGCTGTACAACGCGACCAAGGTGGAGATGGGCCCGCGGTTCCTCGGGGCGTTGATCGTCGCGCGCGCGAAAGTGCAGGGGTTGCTGGTGAGCGACTACGCGCCGCGCTGGGGCGCCGCGATGGTGGAGATGGCGGGCTGGATTCGCGAGGGCAAAATCAAATATCGCGAAGACATCGTGAACGGTTTCGAGAATGTTCCGAAGGCCTTCATCGGATTATTCGAGGGCGAGAATACGGGCAAGCGGATCGTGAAGATCGGGTAAGCATGACTGCCGGCACCACACGGGGATGAAACTACCCTAGTGCACGGCCGAGCCTTCTACTGGAAACCCCTTGTCGACCCAATCGACACCGAAGCTCGAAGGGATCTCCACCACCTTGACCTGCATGTAGCCGAGACTGTGCAGCAGATTGAAAGCCGGCTTCATGTTGGGGCAGTGATCCCACGGACAACAGCCGCAATACAGCACAATCATCCGATCCTTCGGCACGCCCACGACGGCCTTCTTCAGGAGTTCGAGGCCGGCGTCGGTTCGTCCCGGACCCGCGTAAACCGAACCGGGGACGTGCTGGGTCTTGTACATGGTTTCGAAGCCGACCTGAAAAATCTGCGGCTGCGCGGCCTTTTTGTCGGTGATCGTGCGCGACAGATCCTCGACGTGCAGCACCTGCGCGGTAGTCCAGGGAGGATTGATCGCGGCTCCGTTGGGAGATGGCGTGGGCTGCTGGGCGATCAAGCCCGTGCCGAAGCTCAAGATGAGGAACAGGAGCGCCGCGCCGAGACGCATGGCAATTTCGGTCCGAACCAGGGTCTTCATACTGTCTACCTTATACCAAAGCTCTGCTAGACTGGCGGCGTAGCGGTTTCGATCGATGCCAACAATGTGGCGGAGTGGCGAAACCGGCAGACGCAACGGACTTAAAATCCGTTTCTCCGCAAGGAGAGTGAGGGTTCAAGTCCCTCCTCCGCCACCAGGGAAAGACCTTCCAGCCCCACCCGTCCGGGTGGAGATTTCGGCCGTGGATAAATCCCCGCCGTTTACGGGCGGGCCTTGAGGCGTAACAGTACGGAGCGCATGTCAGTGATCGTAGCCGGAAACGAATCACCTCGCCCGGCTATCTAATGCCTGAGGAAACCATCCATGTCCACCGATAAACTCGAAAAATGCGCCCACCCGAGCTGCCAGTGTCATGCCAAGCCGGGCAGCAGCTACTGCAGCACCTATTGCGAAGGCGAAGCCCATACGGCCGATATCATCTGCAATTGCGGGCATCCCGGTTGTATGCAGAAATAGCGCTGCGGGAATCGCGGCCGGCGGATTTAGTCGAGATAACCGCGCCCCTTCACCAGCGCACAATTTTTTCCGGCGGTTTCCTGCGAGCGCGTTGTGCTCTTCGACCACCCGGTGTCCTTGCTCGAAAGCGTTTTCAGTTGGAATTAAACGCGATTCGATCGATCGTCAGATCGGTGTCCGCGACTCGCTTAGCCGCCACGGCGAAGACCTTCGCCGAGCCGGAATTCTTGTAGAAACCGAGTAGCGCGCGGGCCATCGTTCGCGTGTGGAATGCCTGCCAATCCATGTTGGCGATGCCACCGGGCCCTGGCAGCGGCGCGTTCGCAATCCCGCTCAGCCACTGAAAGACTTCGGCGTCCGTCTGGCCGGCAGCGTGCATCGAGAGCAACTCGCCCATCAGTGCTTTTTCGCCCTGTGTGGCTGCGAGAGCCTGCGAGTATCCGCGGGCTTGGTCCGGTCCGACAAACCGTCCATCCGCGAATACGACGGCGTCCAGCGAAATGGTGACGGCAGCCTGACCCAGCATGCGGCTAATCTCCTGCAACTGAGACGGACTCAGCCTCAAAGGCCGGGTGTACGTTACGAAGGCGAAGTCTCTCGACACGAACGCCCCGGAACCGGCAGGCAGCCGATAGAACGAGTTCGTGGACGTGTTCAGGTTGTGATAGAAAACGTCGTGAAATGTCGTGCGCCCGGTGCTATCGGTCCACGCCCATCGCAGCGAGTAGCCTACAATGTCAGCGCCGCTCTCGTTTTTCAGAATGACGGAGTACGGCTTGACGGTCTCGACTGCCGGGTCGGCAGCGCCACCCAGCAGGTTTTGAACATGCCCTCGAATGCCGGATTCGAGGAGGGTATCAGGCTCACGCCGTATTGCGGCAGGTCCTGCACCGTCAGCGGAATCCCCGCGACACATACACTGAATTGCGCCAGAACGGCTGTTCCCAGGATCAGGACGCTTATTTTCATAGAGCCTCACAGGAATCGTACTGCGGTCCCTCACCGGCGTCAAGCCACTTCAACGCGACTTCAGATAGAACTCGTCATCGCAGATAGAATTCCCCGGAGCCGATGATCTCCGCCGGGCCGGCCAACAGAATCTCGTCGCCCTGCCAGCGCAATCGCAAGGGGCCGGCCGAGGTCCGCACTTCCATCGGACCGCTCAGTAAGCCACGCGCGGCGGCAGCGGCGGCGGCGCCGGTGGCCCCGGTGCCTGAGCTCATCGTGACACCCGCCCCGCGTTCAAAAAACCGGACGTCCAGAGTGTGACCATCCAGTACGCGGATAAACGACACGTTGGTGCGATCGGGGAAGCGTGGATCGCGTTCGATGGCGGCGCCGGCGGACGGCCAGTCGAAATCGAAATTGTCGACGAAAACCGCGCATTGCGGATTCCCGATGTCCAGGATTACCGCGTCCCGGCCGTGCACGCTGGCAAGTGCCTCATCAATGCGAGCCGCGCCCATGTTCATTTCGAAAACGAACTCCCGCTCCGTGCGCTCAAGCAGGCACAGGTCCTTCACCCCGGCGCCGGTTTCGATGCGCATCACATCCGCCACATGGCTTGCGTCGATAACGAACGCCGCGGCGCAGCGCGTGCCGTTTCCCGAGATCGGACTGGTGCTGCCGTCGGAATTCCACAGACGGATGGCGGCGTGCGCCTCTTTCCCATTCCTCTCCTCCACCAGCAGCCAGCCGTCCGCGCCAATGCCCGTGTGGCGATGGCAAATCGCACGCGCGACCCCGACAAGATCAACAGCGTCATGGGGCATATCACGCCGCCACGTCAGCAGGAAATCGTTGTGCGCGCCGTGGGCTTTGGTGAAGGGGATAATCATCGGATCCGCGTGAGCGAAATTTTCATGGGAGCTGCCCGAAGGCAATTCATCGGCGTTCCCCGAAAGGGAACTCATCGGAGTTGCCAAATTTCGACGATCGGGGCTCCCTTCACGATAATCTGTTTCCGCAGCTCGTAGTTCTTGCCGTAGCGGTGGGCGCGGAGCACGGCGGTTGAAACCTCATCTCCGGAAAACGCGAGCGCCCATTCCGCGCGCAGCGCGAGATACGGACGCGAGACGGATAACATCCATTCCGCGGTGGTGTCTTGGTGAATCGATTCGCGCAGCGGAATGCCGGCCTCGCGCAAGACGCCAGTGAGATCGCCAAAAGAATAAATGATGCCGGCGCCGGACCGATAATTGGAGGCGAGAAACGCAGCGGCCTCGGCGGTCCATGTTCGGCGCGCGATCGAGTTCACCTCGGCTTCCTTCCAGCAGACGGCGGGCTGATGGACGACTTTCATTTCGGTCCACCAGAGCGCCGCGGGCGCCGCCACAAGAAACAGAGCCACATAGATTCGTGCGCGAGCCGACAACGGCACGACCATCGCGCCGGTAGCGAATGCGGCCAGCGGCAGCACGGCGATCGCGTAGCGCGTGTTGTACCAACTGAAGGGCCACAGCGACGGGACGAAAACCGGCGTGCCGGAAGAATGCATGCTCCAGACGTAGAACGCGGGCGGCAACGCGAGAATCAGCGTCGGTGCGACTGCGCGCAAAGTGGAGCGATTGAGAAACATCAGGATCGCGCCCCCGACGCCCGAGATCAGCGGAAATCCGATTACGAGCTTGGTGGCCGTGATGTAATATCGAAACGCGGTACGCCAATCGCGGTCGCCCGGATAAGGCTGCATTCCATGCGCGAGCTGGCTCTGATAGATCGCCACTGCGGACCAGTGGCCGTTGTAAAACTCCAGCGCGTTGCCGTAGTAATACTGATTGTGCGCAAGCCATGCCAGAGGGCCGAGGGCGGCCAGCGCCGCGAACAACACGGCCTGCCATTTCCGTTTCGCCGTGAGCAGCAGGTACAGGGCGATGAAGGGGATCACAAACCAGCCTTCGTAGCGTGTAAGCGATGCCGCGTTGGAGGCGATGGCGGCGGCGATGATCGCCAGGGCGGATTGGGAATCGCGAAACCACACCACCGCCCACACGATCGCGGCAAGAGCGGCGGCGAACAGAGCCTCCGTCATCGGGGTCGATTGCAGATACAGCATGTTCGGGTTTAGAGCGAAGACAAGCGCCACGGCGAACGCCGCCGATGTCGACGCGGAGGCCCGGCGCGCGGCAGCGAACAGAAAGGTTCCCGCGAGCACGAAGGATATGCAGGACGGAATCATACCAGCGAGTCCGCTTCGCCACCAGTCGTCGTGGATGACAAACGGAATCATCAATAGATGTGGGAGCGGCAGCCGGACGGCGCCGAGCTGCTCCGGGCCGGGCGTCCGCGAATCGAGAATGCGGCGCGCGATGTCGAGATGCGCTTCGGCGTCGCTGTAGTAGAGCGTGTAGCCGCGCTCGAAGCACCAGCGCGCGGCCGTGATGCCGATCGCGGAAAGCATGACGATCGCGAGCGCAAGGGGGGCGAGCTTCTTCACAGGTGTTTTATAGCCGCGAGTAACGCTGATGAACGCGGATAAGCCAGTCCTTATTTATCGGCGTCGATCTCTCGTGAATCGGCGGCCATTAGAACGACGTGAACGCGCGGAATTCCTCGAAGCGTGCGTCGATTTCGGCTCGCGTGAGAGAGCGGAACCGTTCCACGCCGAATTTTTCACAGCAAAAGCTGCCCATCACCGATCCGTAAATGACAGCGCGGCTCAGATCGCCGCGTCCGATGTGATTGGCCGAGAGATCGAAACCCTGTTCGGCGAGGTAACCGATGAAACCGCCGGCGAAACAATCGCCGGCGCCGGTTGGATCGAACACATCCTCCAGCAGATAGCCGGGCACCACGAAATAGGAATCGCCGCGAAACAGCATCGCGCCATATTCGCCGCGCTTGATCACCAGCGTGTGCGGGCCCATGCCGAGAATCCTGCTGGCGGCCCTGCGCAGGTTGGATTCGCCGGAGAGCATGCGCGCCTCGCCGTCGTTGATCAGCAGAAAGTCCCATTCGCGGATGGTCGCGAGCAGTTCCTCGCGCGCGATATCGATCCATAGATTCATGGTGTCGCCGCCGGCCAGGCGCGGATTCTTCATTTGCGCGCGCACGCTGCGCTGCAATCCCGGCTGAATGTTCCCGAGCATCAGATAGGGTTGGTCGCGATAACTTTCGGGCAGCTTGGGGTTGAAATCGGCGAACACGTTGAGATCGGTGGTGAGCGTGACGCGATCGTTCATGTCGTCGCTGTACTTGCCCGCCCAGAAAAACGTTTTCCCGGCCGCGCGTTCCAGGCCCTCCAGATCGATGCCTCGGCCGGCGAGCAGTTCCGTGTCCTCCGCCGCGAAATCGTCGCCGACAATGCCGACCAGGCGCGTCTTGGTGAAGTAGCTCGCGGCGAGGGAAATGTAGGTCGCCGCTCCCCCCAGCATGCGCTCCACCCGGCCATGCGGGGTTTCGACGCCGTCATAAGCAACCGATCCGACCACGACAAGAGACATTTCCCGATTGTAGCCACTTAAGATGAGAGAAGTGTTTCTGCGTCTTTTCCTCAACAATGTTTACCCCGCGATCGTGCTCAGCGTGGTGCTGGCCGTCCAGGCGGCCGGCGCGTGGATGCTGTTGCGCACCCAGTGGGCCCGATCTTCGCGCCGCCGGCGATCCGCGATTTATGCCGCGGCGGTGGTGTCGTTCTGCGCGATGATTTCCGGGTTCCTGCTGCGATTCGCGCGCGTGAACCGGTATTTCGCTGACGACTTCTCGAATTGGACGCGCAACGCGGCGTTGATTTGGGCAATCCTCTCCGGGTTTCTGGTCCTGATGTTCGCGATCTCCAGGCTGATTCCGCCACCTCGCAAGGAAAACGGAATCGGACGGAGACGATTTCTGCTCGCACTGCGGGCCGCCGCCGTGGCCACACCCGCGGTCGCTTTCGGATATGGCACTTTCATCGAGAGAAACAGCCTCGAATTGCACGAGGAATCCATCCCTATCGCGGGTTTGCATCCCGATCTGGACGGTCTGCGGCTGGTCCAGTTGAGCGATATCCATCTCAGCCCGTTCCTGAGCGAGAACGTATTGGCGCGCGCGGTGGCCATGGCCAACGAAACGCGCGCGCACCTCGCCTTGGTTACCGGCGATCTGATTTCATTCACCGGCGATCCACTGGATACGTGCCTGGACCGTCTGGCGTTCTTGAGGGCGGACGCGGGGATCTTCGGGTGCCTCGGTAACCACGAGATATATTGCGGAGTCGAAGACTATGTAAGCGAGCGCGGCGCGCGGCTCGGCATGCGTTTCCTGCGCAGCGCCGCGGAACCGCTGCGATTCGGCGCAGCGACGCTTAACCTCGCCGGCGTCGACTACCAGCGGATGCACTCGCAATATCTGATCGGGACGGAACAGATGATTCGCCGCGATCCGGAAAGCCGCACGTTGAACCTGCTGCTGTCGCACAATCCCGATGTTTTTCCGGTGGCGGCGTCGCAGGGTTGGCAGTTCACCGTCGCGGGGCACACCCATGGAGGGCAGGTGAATGTTGAAATATTGAGGCGCGATTGGAACGTCGCGCGCTTCTTTACACCCTACACGCTGGGACAATATCGCCTGGGAAAGGCGGCGATTTATGTGTCGCGCGGAATAGGAACCATCGGAGCGCCCATCCGGCTGGGATCGGTTCCGGAAGTGGCGTTATTGACGCTGCGCCGCGCGTGATCGTCGGCCTGGCGGCACCGAACCCCGGGTATGCCCGATAAAAATGCCATTGTAATAATGTGCCGTATCTGATCCTCAGCGACATTCACGCAAATCTGGAAGCGCTCTCGGCCGTGCTCGCCGACGCGGCCGGCCGTTATGACCGGATTCTGTGCCTGGGCGATCTGGCCGGTTATGGCGCCGACCCGAACCCGGTGTGCGAATGGTCGCGCGAGAAAGCGACCGCGATCGTGCGCGGCAATCACGATCGGGCGTGCAGCGGCATGGAATCGCTGGAGGATTATCGCCCGGCCGCGGCGGCTTCCGCGGTCTGGACCGCCGGACAGCTCACTCCGGGGAATATCGAATATCTCAGCCGCCTTCCGCGCGGGCCGCTGCGCTATGACGATTTCGATCTCACGCACGGTTCCCCCGAGGACGAAGACGAGTACCTGGTCACCCTGGCCGATGCCTCGCCGTTACGCGACGCGCTCACCGCGCAGCTCACGTTTTTCGGACACACGCACATTCAGGGAGGATTCCTGCTGGCGCGCCGCGCCACCCGCCGCATCGCCCCCGAGGGAGTTCTCGAACTCGAGGCGGATCACTTTTACCTGGTGAATCCGGGCGCCGTGGGCCAGCCCCGCGACGGCGATTGGCGGGCCGCCTACGCGATCTATTCGCCGGCCCAGCGCCTGGTGGAATACCGGCGCGTGGAATACGACGTCGACCGGGCCGCGTCCAAGATCCGCGCGGCGGGGCTCCCCTCCGCCCTGGCAGCGCGGCTGTACACGGGGACGTAGCGCATTTCCGAACCTAAGGTAGTCGGGTATTTGTGTGTCCCTCAGGGAAGATTGGTCTATGATGGTAGCGGGCCTACCCTTTGCATCGGAAGCAGGTCGCATGTATCCTAGTCTCACCACAAAATGGATGCCAGTGACGACGAAGCGCCACGAGCAGACGCGGCCCTTCCTGAGAGGACCGAATGGGAGCAACTAGGAGAGTTCTGGGTCCGCGTAGCCGTGGCCCTTTTGCGAGCGCTGGCATTACCATTTTTCGTCGGCATACATTGGGGACTGGATCACCTGTTGGCGCTTGTGGTGCCAGAGGGAATGGCCAAGGCTCTCTTGATTGGTCGAATCGGAGTGTTTCTGGTGTTCCTGTGTGTATACATCCAGCTCGGGATCGAGATTTTGGCGGTGTTCATGCCCGGGATAAGGCCAAGGGTATTGTCGTTTCAGATCGGACAAATAAAGGTGGACATCGGCGATGGTAGCGGTCGTAAGGAATAGCATTCTCGTAGGCTTTCGGGAGCTGCGGGCTGCGGCTATCGTGGTATCGCCGGTCGTGTTATTGGCTTACCTCGTGATGAAGGTCCAGCCCAGTGATCTGGTTGTCGTGGTCGGAATTCCAATGTTCTGTGTTTTCGCCATGAACCAGATTCTGTTCCGTATCAGAATTTATTCGACAAGAAAAGATCAGGCACAACCTAGCCATGAACAGCCCCCGAAGAAGGATGTTCCGAGGGGCAGGATGATCCTGTCGGTGATCTTGGTCTTGGGGACCTTGGCGTCTCTAATGTGGGCGATAGCATTTCTAATCTCGGCCCCGTTTTATGCCGCACTCAACGTCTCACCTTGGACAGCGGTGAAGGGATTTGGAGTGCTCATAGCAGTATTCTTGATCTTTCTCGCGTCTATAATTCTTGCAGCAATCTTGCAGACGTGGAAGTTCAGCGTGTTGGTGCGCAAACTGTTCTCTTTCGTGAAGACAATGGCGTTTCAGTCGTCGGATCAAGACATCATCTCGCTGGTCCGGCACTACGATGCGAGCAGTTCAGATATTCGCCACACATGATCCGCGATCCCCGCTTCCATCGCGGGCGTCACGCGCAGCGACTTGTGGACGCGGCAGAAGTTGTAAAAAGTGAACCACAGCGCAACCGCTGCCCAGTTGTTTTCCCATTTCTTGCTGAACGCGTTCGTTAGCCGGGTGAAGCGGCGAACGCTCATCCGCGTGCTCAGATTTGAGCGTTCCACGATGCTAGTGCAGATTCGCTCAGGATCGGGGTTGCCCATGACTGGGACCACCTCCACGGACGATACTTCGGCGGGGCTGTAGCGTTTCTCATCGCTCTGAGGGGCGGCATAGACCTTGATGAGCATCGCGTAGTCGCAGCGGTCGTGCAACGTCGTGGTGATCGCGGAGCGGTACGGTGCAAAGCCATCGGTCGTCACCTGAAAGTGACCGTGTCGCGTAGCGTGCCGTACACCTTCCACAAAGGCATCGGTCGTGCTCTGGTCGCGCTTGCCCATCGCGATGTTGAGCACGAGCTTCGTGTGCCTTTCAATCGCGACAAACGTGTAGCAGTCGCCAAGGTTCTGATCGTCATCCGGGCGCACGCGGCGCTGTTTCTTGCCAACAAAATTCCACAGCTCGTCAAATTCTAGATCGCGTACCGGCACGTTGACAATCTTCTTCGCCATGATCCGCTCGCACTTTTCGCCCGCGAGCACCAGAAGTTTCAGAATCGTTTTCTGATGCACTTCGGTCAAGCGGACCACGCTCGAAACGCTGTTGCCTTCGAGTAGGAGTTTTAGAACCAGCTCGGCTTTGTCCAGCGGCAGATACATGCCGTCCAGGTGATCCTCACGCGGTTCCAGGAACGTCTTGGAGCACTGGCGGCATTGATACCGCTGCGTCCCTTTGCGGTCCCGTCCTTTGCGCTTACATTCGATCCGGCAGGAATGGCAGGTCACTGAGAATCTCCTTGCGATTCGCAGCCGATTGCCGGATACTGGATTTGCGGACCCGTATGGCTTCGGCTGTACGATCTACAGCCCCGGTCGGTGCTGAAACACCGATTGGGGCCTTTTTGTTCATACTCTAATTATACGTACCCCCCCTATGAATGTCAATGACAAAACGAGCTTGCTATTCTTACAGGGGGTACGTATAATGGGACCGTGCCAAGGAAGAAACTACCAGCAGAGATCCGTGAGTTTTTCGTTAGAATGGGAAAGAAGGGCGGAGCGAAAGGCGGTCATGCCCGTGCTGAACGCATGACGCCGGTGCAGCGAAGTGAAGCTGCAAGGAAGGCAGTTCAGGCCCGCTGGAGCAATGCCCGTGGAACTGAAACCACGGGCGGTAAATCTTGATCGGCTCTCACCAGCCACGCTGTACATTGGGCGTTGCGAGCGTCCAGTGCACACCACACGCTCGAAGTGTATCACGACGGGGGTGCTGAGTGGAACAACGAACGATCTATCTTCAGATAGGCACCAGGGAGCGCATCTCCCTAAAGGGCTTTGTCTCCGCCATTCGCAACTTTCTTGGAATACTTGAAGACATGGACGCTGCCAGCTCTCGCGCAGGTGACGGGTCTGTAAAATGGGAGGTCGTCTTCCTTCAGAAGAACAGTCCTCCAGTGATCGGGGTTAAGGGCATCCCGCTTTCCAGCACTAACAAATCCGCCCCTACGCAAGTCAGGCGTGACGTTCTGAACGGTGTTCGCGCGCTTGAGAGCGCGATGCGCAAGCCTAATGTCTCCGATGCGGTGCTCGTTAGAATGGGTCGCCTTGCTCATCAATCGAAGCATACGGGTCCGATGGAGATGTATACGGACAAAGATAAAAAGGGAAAGATCGTAGAGATCGGACCGGACCTGATTGAGAAAATTGAGCAGCATATTGGCCGAGCCAGCGAGAGCAAGGGGTCTATTGTCGGACAACTGGATACCATAGCGGTGCACCATTCGAACGAGATTCGCGTCTGGGACGAGAACTATGGACGGGCGGTCCGGTGCGAATACAAGCCGGAACTGGAGGACAGAATCAAGTCCCTACTGCGTCACCGCGTCATCGTGACTGGCTCCGTTTATTTCAACGCCAAAGGGCAACCGGTCAGTGTATCGGCAGAGGATATCGATACGTATCCCGAGCACGCTTCTCTGCCGACGATTGAGGAGATGTCGGGTTTGATCGATGATCTGACGGGAGGCCAGTCTCTGAGAAAGTATATGGAAGAATTGAGCAATGGCTGATTCGCCCCGGTTGCTGTATTGGGATACCAGCATGTTCCTCTGTTTTCTCAACAAGAAGGAGGCGGAGAGGCGAAAAATTGCTCAGGACATTCTGGAGAATGCGCGTAAGGGCCGAGTCGTCATAATCACATCATGGTTTACGGTTGCGGAGGTAATCCGCCCGAAGGCCGTTCCTCCTGGCCAAAAACTAACGCCCGATCAGATTTCAAAGATAGAGGGCATGTTTAGGTGGAAGTGGTTGAAGAAAATTCAGGTGCATGAATTGATCGCATTTAAGGCGGTCGAACTGGCCCGCAATTACAACCTCAAACCTGCCGATTCTATCCACGCGGCAACGGCGGTAATTGAGAACGTAGATGCCCTCCACGCTTGGGACAGAGACTATAGCGTTCTTGACATCATCCTCAACATCGAAGAACCGAAAATGATTTCAATACAGCCTAGCTTTGACGGCATGGAGCCGCAGCCAGGTCCGACGCCGGAAGACGTGGGTGAAAAGGGGAAAGACTGATTCGATCCCCCAGGGACACACAAATACCCGACTACCGAACCTAACATCCGGGATACAACCTGCGTACAATAGAGAACGTAGGAATGTCCCCATTAGACGGCTCACTGCGGTCGTCGACTGCCCCGAAAGTAGTCGTCGCGACGACCGTCGCTCTCTCATTCATCAGTTTTTGGCGCGGCGCTTCCATTGTCCTGAGCGATCTGGCGTCGTCCGCCTTTTACGCCGGCGGCGCTGCCGAACATGCCGTCGGCAAAGCCGCGCCCTGGTTCGTCCTGGGTGTGATGCTGTTCAGCTTCGCGGTGCGCAGCGTGTACATGGAAAGCTGCAGCATGTTCGTGCGCGGCGGCGTGTATGTGGTGGTGCACGACAGCATGGGGCCGCTGGCGGCCAAGTTTTCCGTCTCCGCGCTGGTGTTCGATTACATCCTCACGGGGCCCATCAGCGTGGTCAGCGCGGGACAATACGTCGCCGCCCTGCTCAACGAGGTCAGCGAGCTGCTTCACCAGAGCCTGCGCATCGACCAGAACACCTTCGCCGCGGGCTTCGCCGTACTGGTCACCATCTATTTCTGGTGGGCCAATATCAAAGGCGTCCACGAATCCAGCGGCAAAGCCCTGCGCATTATGCAGATCACCACCGTGATGGTGGTCATCTTCCTGATCTGGTGTCCCATCACTATCGCCCTCAAAGGCCGCTGGAACCTGCCCCCGGCGCCCATCATGTCGAACATCCATTTTGCTCCCGACGCGGAAGGATGGTTCGCGGGAACCTTCTGGCTCCAGATTCCGATGGTGGTCATCATCATTGCCTTCGGGCACTCCGTTCTTTCGATGAGCGGCTTTGAGACGCTGGCCCAGGTTTATCGCGAAATCTCGTATCCCAAGTTGAAAAACCTGCGCATCACCGCCAACCTCACCTGCTGGTATGCGGTGATCTGCACCGGAGTGGTCACCGTATTCGCCGGCATGATCATTCCCGACGCCGAGCGCGTCAAGCTGGTCGACAATCTGCTCGGCGGTCTCGCCATGAGTCTCAGCGGACCGTATCTGTTGCGGCTGGGCTTCCACCTGTTCGTGGTTGTGGTGGGTGGCCTGATTCTGGCCGGAGCGGTGAATACGTCCATCATCGGCGCCAACGGCGTGCTGAATCGAGTCGCGGAGGATGGAGTCCTGCTGCCCTGGTTCCGCAAGCCGCACCGAAAGTTCGGCACCACGTTCCGCATCATCAACCTGATTGTGATTTTGCAGATTGCGACCATTATCGGCAGCCGCGGCAACATGACCATCCTGGCCGAGGCGTATGCGTTCGGCGTGGTGTGGAGCTTCTTCATGAAGTCGCTGGGCGTGCTGGTGCTCCGTTTCCAGCGGACCGACCAGGAGTACAAAGTCCCGCTGAACTTCCGGATTGCCGGGCGGGAGATTCCCGTGGGTCTCGGCATCACCACCGCGGTGCTGGGATTCGTGGCGGTGGCCAATCTCTTTTCGAAGGAAATCGCCACCAAATACGGTGTGGCCTTCACCATTGTGTTCTTCATCGTGTTCACCATTTCGGAGCGGGTCAACCTGCGCCGCAAGGGCCTCGAAAGGAAAGGACTGGAGCAGTTCAATCTGGATCACCAGTCGCAGATCTCGACGAGTCTCCATGCCCGGCCGGGCTGCGTGGTGGTCGCGGTCCGGGATTACCATCGCATGGAGCACCTGAAGCGCGTGCTCGATAAAACCAATCTGCGGCGGCACGATATCGTGGTGATGACGGTGCGCCCCATCTCCACCGGCGCGGGCGAATACGAGCTGTCTGAGGCCCAGATCTTCAGCGACTACGAAAAAGAACTGTTCAGCCACGTAGTCGAAATGGCGGAGAGGTCCGGCAAACCGGTGGAACTGCTGGTGGTGCCGGCGGTGAATCCGTTCGACGCGCTGGCGCAGGCCGCCACCAATCTGCGCGCGTCGCGATTGGTGACGGGCGTAAGCGCGCGCATGGAATCGGATGAACTGGCGCGGCGCATCGGCCTCGCATGGGAATCGCTGCCGGAGCCGCGGCATCCGTTTTCGCTCGAAGTGATCAGCCCGGATCGCCCCTCCATTTACGTGAACCTGGGACCGCATCCGCCGCGCATGTGGCCGGAAGACGTCGACCTGCTGCACGATATCTGGCTGAAGCTGAGCCAGACCGAATCATTGGGGTCGCGCTTGCATCATCGCGACGTAGTGGGCGTTGCGTTGCGGCGATTGCACGGTCAATTGACCGGCGAGGAAAACCAAAGCGTGATCGACGCGATCCGCAAGGAGCTTCGCAAGGAGTAAGGATTGCTTGTGGGGCCGGCAACCTTGCCGGCGAGGCGGCTTATGCAACGCGACAGCGCGGCTGTCCGTTACTTCCCGCCACCGTTCTGCCGGCGGATGAACTCGCCTATTGCGATCACCAGTTTGTCGATGCGTTCATCGGTCTTCTTGTCCATCTCGTGCATGCGTCGGTTCATGTCGCGAATCTGCCTATCGGTTTCCTCAGACTGTTTGGCAACCTGATCGAAGCGTTTGCGGGTCGCCGTCGCCAATTCGGCGACCACTTTCTCCAGCCGGTCTACGCGCTGTCCAACGGTTTTTGCTGCCACGATGGTATTATCTCACGCTCGCTCGGCCCAGTCGAGATTCGTAAGCTCCGTCGGTACGCCCGCAAATCTCGTCGAAGGGGAGATCGCTTCCCTCGCGCTTCAACTCTGCAACACAGCTTCGATCGATCTGCTCCTGCTGCTCGGCGCTTAACAACTCCGAGGATCTTCCCTGCTGGCCGCTGCGCATCATGCGGCCGTGCTTTCGCCAGGGCGCCCCGCGGTGCGGCGCGAAACGCTCATCGATAGCCTTCATGTACTCGAACGACGATCTGCGGCATACCTCCCGGATGATCTCGTTCGAGACGTGGACATCCAGGAATGCTGCTATACAACGCACCGTACCTTCCAGGTTGCGCTTCATGGATGCGAATGAAAGAATCAGGACATTCGGCCGGTGACGTTGCGCCCAGTAGCCCGCGGCATTGGCTGCCCACGATCCGGTCAACGCCTTCCCGGCCACAAAGGAGCGGCACATCGCATCCACCGACGGCATAGCCCCACCGAAAAAGAAATCGCGGATGAAGATGTACGAGGAGACGAATACATCCTTGGGATCGCGGAGCACCGCGATATAGCGGGCTTCCTCTGAATACGGCAGTAACGCCCAATTGAGGTGGGTCTTGATGATCCGTTTGCGCTCCTGCGCTGTTTGCCATTCGGTCGCCATGTTGAGGGGAATGGCATAGTTGCGCATCGTTCGCGTATTCAGTTGAGCATCGGGCCAGGGCGCCACCGAGTGGATGTGATCGAAATCCTTTTGGCAGTGATGAATAAGCTGCCAGACGATTTGCATCACCCAGTTGGTGCCGCTCTTGGCATAAGTCATCACGAATACGTCCTGTTTTCCGGGAGTATCCGCGGAAGGGATTTCTTTTGACCAGGTACTGCTGGTGCCTGTCACTCCACTTCCACAGCAGTCGATCGAGACGGCCCGCTCGCTCGACCGTGCGCACAATGGGTGGAGCAATGTAGTCAAGCAGGAAACAAGAGATCCACCGCACCATCAAGGAGGGCGGCTTCCGCTTGAAATCGGCCATGGGGCTATTTTACGTCGTCATTTTACGTCGTGCCTTATCAAAGCCGGAAGCGAACGTCCCCTGTTTCCCCCAAATTATTAACGGTGCGCTATACTCTGCGAGATGAAGCGCCGGCTCGCATGGACGGCCGCCCCGGTTGCCCTGCTCGCCTCGCTAGCTGTTGCTCACAACTTCCGGCAAAAGCGCCGCACGGCCGCCTACCAAGCTGTTCTATCCACGTATTCGCGGGAACTCGCGCCCGGGACAGTATACTCAAATACCATTTTAGGCGCCGCTAGACTAGAATCGGTGTTTGAGTGTCCCCGTAAACCATCCTCCTGATGGACGTAAATCCAGCCGCTCTGCGCCGGATTGCGGAACGCGTGTTTCATGCGCGCCGAGTTGGTTTCGGGAACCTTCGCAGGCGCGCCCAAGGCGGGCGGGAAATGTACTTCCATGCCCTTTAAGGTACGCGAAAACAGTCAGTGAGGCCAAACGGAAGACGGTGCCGGAAATCCGGGCCTCGATGGCGATTAAGGACGTCTATTGAAACGTCGCCGCGCTAGAGCGACGGATGCTCGACAAGGCGCGGGATATTCATTCTGCGTTGGTTCTTTCGTGCCTGTGCAAGATCATACGCGACCTGCATTCGTAGCCACATATCCGCGCTGCCGCCAAAGGCCTTTTCAAACCGCAACGCCATCCCAGGCGTGAGACCGCTTCTGCCTTGCATCACGTTGTGAAGCTGCTGACGCGTGACCTTCATCGTTTTTGCTGCCTCGGCCACGCTCAGGTTCAGTTCGTCAAGGTTCGCCTTGGCGAGCGCGCCGGGGTGAACGGGATTTTTCATCGGCATAGCATCGTCCCTCCTAATGGTAATCTTCCAAATCCACGTCGTAGGCGTCGCCTCCCTCAAAGCGGAAGGTCACCCGCCAGTTGGCCCTTACCGTCACTGCCCATATGCCTTTACGGTTGCCCTTCAATGGGTGCAACCGAAACGTCGGCTGTTCATGTCCTTCACGTCACCAGCCTGATCGAGCGCCGAAAGGATCAACCGCAAGCGGCCGGCTTGATCGGCTCTAACCCCGCGGCCGTCGTCCTGCTCAAACAGGTTCCGCAGTCCCTTGTGTCTGAGGCTCTCGATCATCGTCCGACTGTAAAACGTAAATTGACATTTGTCAACACAGCAATAAGACGGCCGCAGTCAGACGGACACGGGACGCCGGCGAACGAGCGGGCATTGATACGCGCGCCAGTTTCAGGAATACCACCGTCGCGTTATCATCAGGAGGAATTCCTGAAATGAGCAAGACCCTGTGCACTGCCGCCGCGCTGCTCTTGACCACCATCCCCATCTCCGCGCATCACGCCTTCGCCGCCGAGTACGACCAGAACAAGCTCGTCACCGTCTCTGGCACCGTGACCAGCTTCGAATGGACCAATCCGCACGCCTGGTTGTACGTCGAGGCAAAAGACGAAAGCGGCAAGGTCGCCACCTGGAACTTCGAAATGGGCAGCCCCGGTGGCCTGCTTCACCGGGGATGGACAAAGACGGCGCTGAAGAAGGGCGATCAGGTCACCGTGGACGGCTATGGCGCGAAAGGCGGCGGCAACATCGCCAACGCACGCACCGTCACCATGCCGGACGGCCGGAAGCTATTCGGGGGCTTCCAGTCGACTCCCGGCGCCCCCCACAAGTAGTCGCGCTTCGCGGCAAAGCCGCCCAAATCTCCTCTTCGCGTTGGTCCCGCATGAGTCGAGGGTCAACCACTGTCGCCGATCCAGCTACGTTGTTTGTGCCGTAGCTGGTGTCGTCGTTTGTGAGCGTAGTTTGTGGCGTGATGCGTTGGAATCGACCGTATTCGATTTAACACAGGAGATAACCAGTACTGCGCCCCACCGACGCTACTCCAACTTCGCCCCGCACAAATTCGCTGCGCGCGAGAGCAACTTGCCGAGCCGCGTCACCACAGCCTCGTCAAACGCCCCGAAGTCGACCGAGCCATTCGGGAAAACCATGCGAATAAACGTAAAGCGAGGCTCAGTCTCCCCCGAAGTCCCGTGCTGCATTTTTTGCGTATTGCGAAACAGGAACCAGTTTTCCTCGCTCGCTGTCGTCACGCCATCGGTCATCTTCAGAAGGTGATAATCCAGACGGCAATTCGCGGTGTTGGCCCGCGCATTCGACTTTTCAAGCACCTGCGATGTAACCGCTCTTATGCCGGCGTTATTGGTATTTGAGGCTTTGTACTCCATGCGTCCGATGGAATTGATGGTGTCCACCACAGCGTTCATCGTGTCTTCCAGGCTCATGCTCGCGGGATCGGGACCCATTGGCGGCGCCGCCGCAGTACTGGCCGTCTGGCCGCCCGCAGCCTGGACCGTGAAGGCAATCATCGGAAACAACGGCGCTGTCTGACCCTTCAGGTGCGCCCAGACCGCCCACGAACCGGCCCCGGCACGGATTATCTGACTGGGCGATGTGCTGACGCATATTAGCTCGTCGGAAATCTTGACGGGAAACTCCGTGGCATGCTGGTGATCGTCGCCTTTCGGGTCCGTGAAGACCACCAGGATTGTATCGCCCACCGTTAGCCCAGCCATTCTAACCCTCAACGTGATGAACGGATCGGTCGAAAGAAAGCGCGTAACCGGCGGCGCAGACGTATTCGGACGGCAAGCGGTATCCGTGTCGGCGGTCGTTAACAGAGGCGTACCGACCACCGTCACCTGGGCCGGGAGCTTTATCGCGAAGCCCAAGAGAACGACAAGCGGCAGTGCTTGCATCGCGCTCAGACCCACGAACTTACCGCGCGAATGGACCGGGATTTCCATTTTGGCCTCTCCGTTTCGAGCAGTATACAGCATAAGTGCTCGGTCGCGGCGCGTAGTTTCGAAGCGTATCGTCGGACCTTGCCGGCAACCATGACAAGGTGGTCGGCACGCCTCCGAGTTCGATGCTGCAACGGCGCGCAGCGATCGAGCGGCTTAGAACGTTCGGAAAGACGCACGGGCTCTCGCTCGGTGGGATCACCATCGGTGAATTGCGAGACCAAGCGCGTCTGCGGCCTGAGTGAAAACAACAACGAACACTACGGGCAGCGCTGCTCCAGTTCCCCGCTCATCCTATCTTTCCCTTTGACCCTCCTTCGATCCGAACGCATCGCTTTCTAAAGGATGGGGCTCCGTGTTAAGCTTCCGCTCATGAGCTGCGGATCGAGGCGGGCGCTCAGGGATTCCCTATTGAGCCTTCTTGTGCTGGCGTCGGCTCTCTTCGGGCAGGTCCGGCCGAGGGGGATTTACGCGGTGGTCGATGTAGAGAATGAACTCGCCACGCTACAGGCGGCCAATCCCTCGATCACGAGCGCGCAACTGGACGCTGGCTTCAATAGTTTCTATCAGGACTTGCTTGGCAACCCAGCGGTCGCGGGGCTCGCGATCCGCCCGCACTGGGACACGCTCAATCCGAATCCACCGGGAACGGCGAACGATTACTATTGGAATTTAGTGGACGACGCGTTCAACCAGGCTGGGGCGTGGAACACCCAGAATCCGGCGCAGGCTCCGAAGACAATCCAGCTTATTGTGACGCCTGGCTTTAATTCGCCGGCATGGTTGTTGAATCAGATTCCGAGTTGCGACGGGTTATTTCAGACACCGGTGGCTACGCCTCCCGGCACATGCGGAAAGGCGACGTTTACCGGGTTTTCGGAATCGACCGACGGCGACGTGCTTCCGCTGCCGTGGAATCCCGTCTACAAAAGCGCATGGCAAACTTTTGTGACCGTGCTGGCCGCGCGTTACGCATCGAATCCGCTGTTCGTGTCGATCGCCGTGGCGGGGCCGACGGCTGCGTCAGCGGAGATGAATTTGCCTAACGACGGGAACTCGAACAATCCGCAGACGCAGTTCGGAACCCCCATCACGCCAAGCAATATGTGGATTCAATTGCAAACGCTCCACTATCCGGGGCAGCCGGCGTACCAGAAAACGGATCAGGCTTTCATCGATGAGTGGAACAACGCGATCGACATGTTCGGCCGGATTTTCGGCGGCATCACGCTGGTGGTGACAACCGGGAACGGGTTTCCGACTTTCGCCGGGGCTACCGTTACGATACCGCCCGCGTTCGCGGCGGACTGCGCGAACAATCCAAACGTGGCTTGCGCGGCGGCAACGGCGATTCTCCAGTACTTCATGCAGCCAACCGTGGGAGGAGCCAATGCGAAAGCCACGCAGGATAGCGGGTTTGCGGCCGCGCGCGAGACCAATAATCTGGGTGTGCCCGGCGTGAAACAACTGTCGCAGATGACGGCGCAGTTGACCTCGCCTTCGGCGCAGGTGCTCGGCGGGTCGCAATTCAGCACCACCTTTTCGATTGCGACGCTGACCGAGGGATGCACCAGCGCGTTTCCTCCCAATTCGAGCGACACCCCCGTAGGATGCAGCATTCCATCCATTTGCAATACCAACAATTGCGTTCCGGTGGCATGCATCCCACAGGCTTGCCTGGCTCCCGGCGTTACTCCCGCGAGTCTTTCCGGCTTCAAGACCACAGGGAACGTGCCCGCGGCGGATTTGATTCCACCGGAGCAGGCGCTTTACAACCTCCTGAATGTCTTATTTGCTGGAACTCCGTCCGCTACAGCCTTCGGCGGGACCCAGGGCACTGCGCCGCTGAACTATTTGCAGATTTACCCTCAGGACATCCAATACGCCACGGCGAACGCCAACGCGCCGGCGCAGGTGGTGGAGGGCAGCGCCACGGTCTTGACCGCCGCCCAGGGGCTGCTGAATCTGGCGAGCGCGAAATTATTCGCGATCGGCGAGCCGTCGCCTTCCATCCTGCCGGGCGGCGTCGTACCGGTGGCTAGTCCGGCAGCGACGATTCAGGCGGGGGAATGGGTTTCGATTTACGGGAATAATCTGGCAAGTGGAACCGCGAACTGGACGGGAAATTTTCCAACATCGCTGGCGGGGACGAGTGTGACCATTGATGGTAAGCCGGGCTATTTATCGTATGTGAGTCCGACGCAGATCGACGTGCAGGCGCCCGGCGATCCGGCGACAGGTAATGTAGCGGTGCTGGTGACGACCGGGTTTGGAGCGGCAACGTCGAATGTAACGCTGTCTCAAGTTGCTCCTGCCTTCTTCCTGCTCGATACTACGCACGTGGCCGGGATTATTTTGCGGGCCAACGGCAAAGGCGCTTACGGCGGAGGCGCGTACGACATTATCGGGCCGACGGGAACCTCGCTGGGCTATCCCACGGTCGCCGCGAAAGCCGGCGATAGCGTTGCTCTTTTCGGCAATGGATTTGGGCCGACCAATCCAGTGGTGCCGGTCGGCGAGGCGTTTTCGGGGGCGGCGGCGACTACCAATCCGGTGACGCTGCGCATCAATAATGTGATCGTCACGACGACGTTTGCAGGATTGTCCGGCGCGGGTCTCTACCAGATCAACCTGATTATTCCGCCCAGTCTCGGCACAGGTGATGTGTCGCTCCAGGCCACCGTAGGCGGAACCACGACGCCTTCGGGAGTGTCTATTTCTCTACAGTAGGCTGATACAGGGGAAGCATGTTCACCCCCAGCCCCATGCGTCAGCTTGGGGCTATTTCCACCCAGCCCCATGCGTCAGCTTGGGGCTATTTCCACCCAGCCCCATGCGTCAGCTTGGGGCTATTTCCACCCAGCCCCATGCGTGAGCTTGGGGCTATTTCCACCCAGCCCCATGCGTCAGCTTGGGGCTATTTCCACCCAGCCCCATGCGTGAGCTTGGGGGTATTTCCGCCCAGCCCCATGCGTGAGCTTGGGGCTATTTCCGCCCAGCCCCATGCGTGAGCTTGGGGCTATTTCCACCCAGCCTCATGCGTGAGCTTGGGGCTATTTCCACCCAGCCCCATGCGTGAGCTTGGGGCTATTTCCACCCAGCCCCATGCATGAGCTTGGGGCTATTTTCACCGTGGGCTGCTTCCACAACAACCGCAGCCTATTTCTTACGAACGCCTTTGGTGGTTTTTTTCGCCACACGCCGAGGCGCGCCGGCACCCGAAAGACCGGACGCCCCGTCAGCGGCCGCGCTCGAAGCCAGGTTATCAGGAGCGCTGTGGGCGTTGTCATCCACGAGTTCGGTCACCGGCGGCGCCACCTCCGGAACAGCCTCAACCGACCCCGATGCTCCCGCCAGCACGGCATTGTATAACTCCTTCTGCCGCGCCAATTCTTTTTTCGATGGCGGAGCCTGCTCATTGCGATAATCATGATCGCTATAGCAGGTGCGGCATCGCACTTTCGCCGCCGCGCCGCTCATCAGCGACACGATAGAATGATTCGTCAGCCGGCGGCATTTGACGCAAAAATCGTCAATTACGTCGCCCAGGCGCAGGTCGGAGTACACTGGCTCCGAGTATATCAATATCCGAAGTATTGGCGAGGTGATAGGTGACAGTGATAGGTGACGAGTGCGCCCCGGTGATTCCATGAAATTGCGCCGCGTTATTCCGGCAAAGCGGACTGTTGCCTGCGCAATATATTTCCTGGCGATCCCAATACTGCTAACGACGTCGTCCGCGTGTTCGCGTCACGGCGTGGAATCGCCGCAAGGCGCGCCGGCAGCGTCCTCGCCTGCGGCCGATCCCGTGCGAATCACCATGTTCTACGCTTCCCCCGCCCAGCCTCCCGAGGATGAGAAGACTCTGCTCTGCTACGGTGTCGAGAACGCGGCCACAGTTCGTCTGGAGCCCCCGGTCGATCGCGTGTGGCCGACCGCCACCCGCTGCTTCCAGATTCCCACCCGCGCAGCGACCTACACACTCACCGCCGAGCACGGAAGCGATCGCGTTTCGCAATCCGTGACAGTGACGCCTGTATCGCCCAAGGTGAAACTTCTGGAAGTCTCCATCAACAAGCTCGAGTTTGCGCCGGGCGAGAAAGCCACCGTGTGTTACAAGGCCAGGAACGCCGTGGGAGTCACCATCAAACCAGGTGTTTGGATCGAACCGCATCGCCCGGACCTCGGCTGCGTTTCGGACCAGCCCCAGCGGTCGACCACGTATGTCGTGACCGCGACCGGCGCTCGCGGCGAGACGGATTCGGAGCGCGTGACGGCTCGCGTCAAGTAGAAATTTGAAAAAGGGGACTGACCACTCTGTCCCCACCCCCAACACTTGACTCCAACCCCACCCGTCAGGGTGGGGAATCCTCCCTTAAGGGGAATCCTCCCTTAAGGGGAATCCTCCCTTAAGGGGAATCCTCCCTTAAGGGGAATCCTCCCTTAAAAGGTCGCATAGTGGACAGGGCGGTCTTCCCCTTTTTCACCCGAGTCAGGTGCAATCCGGGGAGTCCCCTAGCTCTACCCGGTGCGCGCTCGGGCTTGTCCCGTCACCCGCTTGCGGTGTTCGTCTTAGCCCTTCGGCGTAGCTCGGGCTAGTCTGTGGAAATTACATAAGTCTTACAAAGCAATGGGCCAATCCCTGCTAACGTAGAGCTGCATCCGATTGATTCTGGAGACCAAGTGCCCACCGAAATTCTACGCCTTCCCACCCGCCGGCTCCTCAACTGGCCGATCTCGATTTTCATGATCATCTTCCATATTGGCGCCCTGGCTGCGCTATTTATGTTTAGCTGGAAGAACCTCGCCGTCGCCGTTTTCCTGTACTGGCTGGCCACCGGGCTGGGGATCAGCCTCGGGTATCACCGGCTGCACACGCATCGCTCTTTCGTGGTGCCGAGGCCTCTCGAATATTTCTTCGCGATATGCGGCTCGCTGACTTTTGAAGGCGGACCGATCTCGTGGGTCGCGACGCACCGCGTTCATCATCAGAATTCCGATCAGGATGGCGATCCGCATTCGCCCCGCGACGGCAAGTGGTGGTCGCACATCGGCTGGCTGGTGCTGGGCGAAAGCATGCACGCCAACACGCGGGTGATGTCGAAGTACGCGCCGGATCTGGCGCGG
>Ga0182024_10003085_pt1 | contig 40292 bp, 36 predicted proteins | sample P32metaG_FD_120480 | JGI IMG/M metagenome (GOLD analysis project Ga0182024, IMG submission 120480) | Permafrost microbial communities from Stordalen Mire, Sweden - P3-2 metaG (Illumina Assembly) | ecosystem: Environmental > Terrestrial > Soil > Wetlands > Permafrost | place: Sweden: Stordalen...
CTGCCTCCGCTTTCCCGGCCAGAGCCATTGTGCAACGATAAAGAGTGGTCCGTCGAGCAGTTCTCAGCGGACCGTACGTGTCTAACTGACAGCGTGTCTCAAAATTCCCCGCAGTCCACTAAACCCTGTTTTTAGCCTATGCGGCCCTCTCACATCGCGATCATCGGCGCGCCGCTCGATCTGGGGCAGGGGCGCCGCGGCGTCGATATGGGCCCGTCGGCTGTGCGCGTCGCCAACCTGGACGCGCGGATTGCCGGTCTGGGCTATGAGGTGGAAGACCTGGGCAACGTGGAAGTGGCGCAGGCGGAGACCGCGGCCGAGGGAGACATCAACGCCAAGTATGTGGCCGAGATTGCCCTTTCGTGCCAGCATCTCGCCGCGGCGGTAGGCCAGGCTCTCTCGCGCGGCCGATTCCCGCTGGCCCTGGGCGGCGACCATTCGGTTGCGGTGGGCACCATGAGCGGCGTGTCCCAACATTTCCGCGAGCAAGGCAGGAAAGCGGGGATCATCTGGCTGGACGCCCATGCCGACATGAATACGCCCGACAGCAGCCCCAGCGGGAATGTGCACGGCATGCCGCTGGCGTGCATCGTAGGGATGGGGCCGCCGGAGCTGACGCATCTGCTCGGGTATGCGCCTATAGTGGACCCGCGGAACGCCGTGATCGTCGGCCTGCGCGACGTCGATCAGATCGAGAAGCAGCACGTCCGCGAATCGGGTGTCCGCGCGTTTACCATGCGGGACATCGATGAGCGCGGCCTGCGCGCCGTGATGGAGGAAGCCATCCGGCTGGCCTGCGACGGCACGGCGGGTTTTCACCTCTCGCTGGATATGGATTTCGTGGACCCCAAGGACGCCCCCGGCGTCGGCACTCCCGTGCGTGGCGGCGTTACCTATCGGGAAGCGCATTTGGCAATGGAAATGATCTGCGATTCGGGACAGATGGTTTCAATGGAAGTGGTGGAGGTGAACCCCGTGATCGACGAGGTGAACCGCACTGCGGACCTCGCGGTCGAACTGGTGATGTCGGGGCTGGGAAAGCGAATTCTATGAAACTGCGAGTGGCGATCATCTACGGAGGCCGCAGCGGCGAGCACGAAATTTCGATCCGATCCGCCAAGGCCATCGTGGATGGGATGGATCCCGCCAAGTACGACAAGACGCATTTCTTTATCGCCCAGGACGGTACCTGGAGCCCGCACCCGATCCTTCCCGAGCCCGGCGCGCAAGCTGAGATCGATGTGGTCTTTCCGGTGTTGCACGGAACTTTCGGCGAGGATGGCACAATCCAAGGCCTGCTGGAACTGGCGGACCTGCCGTACGTGGGCGCGGGCGTGCTGGCCTCGGCCGTTTCCATGGACAAGGAAATGACGAAACGTGTCTGTATGGAACGGATGTTGCCGGTGGTAGACTACGTCGTCGTAACCCGCGAAACGCCGGATCCGTGCGAAGTTGCCAAGAAGATACCGTTCCCGGTCTTCGTGAAGCCGGCGAACCTCGGTTCGTCAGTAGGGATTTCCAAGGCCAGAAACGGCGCGGAACTGGAAGCCGCGGTGCGCCTGGCCGCCGAATACGACCGCAAGATCATCGTGGAACGCGCCATCGCCGGGCGCGAGTTGGAGTGCGCGGTGCTAGGCAACGAGGCGCCGCAGGCTTCGCTGCCCTGCGAGATTCTGCCGTCCCGCGACTTTTACGACTACGAAGACAAGTACCTGCTCGACCGCGCGCAAACCAAAGTTCCGGCCGATCTGGATCCGGTGAAAACGGATGAATTGCGCCGTCTGGCGGTGGAGTGCTACCAGGCCGTTGGATGCGAGGGCATGGCACGGGTGGACTTCTTTCTCGAAGCCGCGACGAACCTGCTCTACATCAATGAGATCAATACGATTCCGGGATTTACGTCGATTAGCATGTATCCCAAGATGTGGGAACATAGCGGGATTTCGTTTCCGGCGCTGATCGATCGGTTGATCGAACTGGCGCTCGATCGGCACCGTCGCAAGAAGGCAACTAAGTTCACGCGATAAAATAGCGGATATGGCTACTCTTCCGAAAACGGGCACGGTTACGTACGAAGAGTGGCTGCAGATGCCGATCGTCGACGGCCGTGAGGAAGTGGTCAACGGCGAAATCCGCATCATGCCTCCCAATAAGATGCCGCATCCGAGGGTTGTCGATAACCTCACGGCGGCTTTCCATAGGCAATTGGATCGTAGCGCTACGCACTTATTTGCAAGCGTATTCGGCCTTGTTGTCCGGCGAGAGCCCCTGACTTGCCGCGCCCCAGACATTGCGGTATTCGACCGCTCCACAATGGTGGAGCAAGATGGCTACGTTCATTCCGCGCCGCAACTCGCCATCGAGGTGCTTTCTCCTTCCGAGACTCGAAAAGAGATTAGCGAAAAGCTCCGTGATTATCTAAGTATCGGAACCGTAGAAGTCTGGCTAGTTAGCCCCGAAGCCCGCATAGTGGAAGTCCTGGTTCTCGAAGACGGCAAGTTTCGCCGTTCCGCAATCCTCGAAGGCATTCTGAAACCGAAACACTTTCCCACCGTCCAAATCGATATCTCTGAAATCTGGCCGGACTGATGTTGCGCTTCACTGCAACCCTCCTTCTTTGCACTGCCGCGCTGCCGGCGGCGGACGACATCGATTCCCAAATGAAAAGCGTGACCGGCGCGTTCGCCATTCTGGAGGAGAATGCCGCCGATCCGGTGAGCTCCGAGCAGGCGTTCTACCAGGGGGCCATTCCGGGCCTGCTGCGAAAACTGGATCCGCATTCGGTCTTCTTCGATCCGGGCCAGTTTGAGCAACTCCGCAAATTGGAAACCTCGACGCAGAAAGGTTTCGGCACTGTCGTCTCCCTCATGCCCGGGCGCATCATCATCCTGCAAACGGTCCCTGGCACACCCTCCGCCAAAGCCGGCCTGAACCCCGGCGATGAGATTCTGGCCATCAACGGCTATGTGATCAGTCAACTCGAACTCGAACAGTTGCAGCAGTTGCTGTCTGAGGCGCGCCAGCGGCCGGCGCAGCTGGAAGTCAAACGCCCCGGCAGCTACGGGATCATGCATTTTGAGCTGACTCCCGAGGAGCTGCAGGCACCCAGCGTCGACCGCGCTTTCTTCGTTGGTGCTGCCATCGGATACGTTCGCGTGGCCAGTTTTGAGGACAGCACGCCAAAACTGATCCGCGAAGCTATCGAGAAGCTCGGAGGCGACCATCTAAGCGGCCTGATACTCGACCTGCGCAACAATCCCGGCGGGCTGGTCGCAGCAGCGGTGGACACCGCCTCTCTGTTCCTCCAGCCGGGTCAAAAAGTGCTGACCGTGCACGGCCGCAACGTGCCGGAGCACAGCGAAGTGGTTCCTGAAAGCGCCAAGCCTTACGGATTCAAGCTGGCGATTCTGCTCAATGAGAAAACCGCGAGCGCTTCCGAAATTGTTTCCGGGGCCATGCAGGATCACGATCGCGCCACTATCCTGGGCCAAACCAGTTACGGCAAGGGGTTGGTGCAGAGCGTCTTTCCGATGAGCGAAAACACGGGGCTGGCGCTGACCACCGCGCTCTACTACACGCCCAGCGGCCGCTCCATACAGAAACCGCTCGATGCGGCGCAATTCGAACTGGCGGCTACCACCAGCCACTTGAATGACAAGCAGCAGTTTCACAGCGATAAGGGCCGGCCGCTCACCGGTGGCGGCGGGATCCAGCCAGATATCCCGGTGTATCCCGAGGCGATGAACCGCCTACGGGGCGCGCTCGAAGCCAGCGCCTCGTTCACCAACTATGCCACCGAATACCTGACCCATCACAAGGTGGCAGACGACTTCGAGGTCACCCCGCAAATGCTCGACGAGTTTCGTTCGTTCCTGGCGGAGCGCCAGATTCTGCCGAGCTTGAGCGAGTGGATTGCCGAGCAGGGCTTCGTCGAAAACCGGCTGAAGACGGAAATTTTCGACCAGGCGTTGGGCGTGGAGAAGGGCGACCAGATCGAGGCGCAGCGCGACCCCGTGATTCTCAAAGCCGTGGAAGCACTCGGCGGCTAATGGCGGCCAGCCGTGCCGGCGAGAAGATCGCCAGCGCTACGTAACGCCGCCGGTGCGCCGGCTGTCATAATAAAAGCAGGGAGGTTGACCCTTGTCTACGCTCATATCTCCGGTTTCCATCTCGCTCGACAACGAAAAGAATCCGTGGCTGGCCGCCGCTGCCCGCTTCGATGAGGCCGCGATGCGGCTTCACATGGACGACGGCATGTGCAAGGTCTTGCGGTCGCCGGCCAAAGAGATCACCGTGCATATCCCCGTGCAACTGGATGACGGGCGTCTCGAAGTCTTCACCGGCTATCGCGTGCAGCACTCCATCGCGCGCGGCCCGTCTAAAGGCGGCATTCGCTTCGCGCCCGATGTGACGCTGGACGAAGTGCGCGCGCTAGCCTCCTGGATGACCTGGAAATGCGCGGTGGTGAACATCCCCTTCGGCGGCGGCAAGGGCGGCGTGATCTGCGATCCGCACATACTTTCCGACACGGAGCTGGAGAAGCTGACGCGCCGTTACGCGGCCGAGATCATCGACTTTATCGGACCGGAGCGCGACGTTCCCGCGCCGGACGTCAACACCAACGATCAGATTATGGCGTGGATCATGGATACGTACTCCATGCACGCGCGCCATACCGTGACAGCGGTGGTCACTGGGAAGCCTCTGGAGTTGGGCGGCTCGCGGGGCCGGCCGGAAGCCACTGGCCGGGGTTGCATGATGGTTACGCTGAAAGCGCTGGCGCGTTTCGGCATGTCGCCCGAGTCTTGCCGGGTGGTCATACAGGGGTTTGGGAACGTGGGCGGCATGGCGGCGCGCCTGATGACTGCCCAGGGGTTCAAGATCATCTGCATCATCGAGTACGATGGCGCGGTGTTCAATCGCAAAGGCCTCGACATCGCAGCGCTGGAGGCGCACCGCAAGGAGACCGGCTCGATCACGGGGTTTGCGGGCGGCGAGGACATGGACAAAGATGAGGCGCTGTTCCTCGACTGCGACGTGCTGCTGCCCGCGGCCACCGAGAACGTAATCCATTCGCTGAACGCCGACCGGCTCCACTGCAAGATTTTGTGCGAAGGGGCCAACGGACCGACCACACCGCTGGCGGACGAGGTCCTCGCCGACCAGAAGGTCTTCGTGATTCCCGACATTCTGGCCAATGCCGGCGGGGTGACGGTTTCGTACTTCGAATGGGTGCAGGACCGCCAGGGCTTCTTCTGGAACGAGCAACTGGTGAACCAGCGCCTGGAGGAGATCATGGTGGAGAGCTTCGACGCGGTGGTGCATTATGCCCAGACGCACAATGTGAACAACCGCATTGCCGCTTACATGCTGGCGCTCGATCGCGTGGCCTTCGCCATCAAGCTGCGAGGAATTTACGCGTAGTGGCTTGCCCTCAACATGCCGGCCGGGCAAGCTAAAGCATGCCCCACGACACGCCGCTGATGCGGCAGTACAACAGCATTAAGCAACAGGCGCCCAACGCGCTGCTGATGTTCCGCCTGGGCGATTTCTACGAGTTGTTTTTCGAGGATGCCGTGGTGGCGGCGCGCGAGCTCGAGATCACGCTTACCTCGCGCAACAAAGAAAAGGGCGAGGCGATTCCCATGTGTGGCGTGCCCTACCACGCAGCCGAGGGCTACATCGCGCGCCTGGTTCAGAAGGGGCACCGCGTGGCCATCTGCGACCAGATGGAGGACCCCAAAGTCGCCAAGAAGCTGGTGAAGCGCGAGATCACGCGTGTGGTCACGCCCGGCACGGCGATGGATGCTGCCCTGGTGGGTTCGCGTGAGAACAACTACCTCGCGGCCGTCGCGCGGGCTGGTACGCGCTCGGCTGTGGCCCATGTGGATGTCTCTACCGGAGAGTTCCGCGTTACCGAGCTGGAACCGGCCGAGGTCGCCGGCGCCCTCGAAAACCTGGGTGCGCGCGAAGTTTTGTTTCCCGCCGATCTGCCGCTTCTAAATGGCGCCGAGCGCACCGGCTCGCATTTCCTGCGCACGGAATTGGAAGACTGGATCTTCAGCCACGATTACGCCGACCGCACCCTGCGCGATCATTTCAAGCTGCTCTCGCTCGATGGCTGCGGCCTGGCGAATCACCGGGCGGCCGTCGGTGCGTCGGGCGCCATCCTCCACTATCTTCGCGAGACGCAGCGCGGCGCGCTCGATCACATGGATCGGCCGACTTACTACGATCGTGCCGACTTCATGGTGTTGGATGCAGTTACGGTTCGCAATCTGGAACTGGTGGAGCCGATCTTCTCGGCCGACGCCGATGGGCAGACCTTGGCCACAGTGCTGGCGGTTCTGGACCAGACGCAAACCGGGATGGGCGGGCGGCTGCTGCGCCAGCGGTTGCTCCGGCCTTCCATGGACCGCGCGGAAATCGAGCAGCGGCTGGAGGCGGCCGGCGAACTGATCCAGCAGACCATTCTGCGCGCCGAGTTGCGCAAGCAGCTGGCAGGGATCCTCGATATCGAGCGGCTGCTGGCCAAGGTGACGCTGGGCTCTGCTGGTCCGCGCGACTTGCTGGCGCTGGGGCGCTCGCTCGAAAAGATTCCCGCGCTCAAGCGCACGTTCGATACCCAGCAGGCGGCGCGGCTCCGCGGGCTCCACGAGCGGCTGGACGAGCTGCCCGATGTCACCAATCTCATTCTGGAAGCCATCGCCGACGAACCTCCGTTCAACCTCGCCGACGGCGGCACCATCCGTCCGGGCTTCAACCCCCAGTTGGATGAGCTGCGCGATCTCAGCCTCAATGGCCGGCAGTACATCGCCCAGATCGAAGCGCGCGAACGGCAGCGCACCGGCATCCAATCGCTGAAGGTGCGCTTCAACAACGTTTTCGGCTATTACATCGAGATCACCAAGGCCAATCTGCAACTGGTTCCGGCCGATTATGAACGCAAGCAAACCCTGGCCAATGCCGAACGTTTCACTACGCCGGAATTGAAGGACTACGAACGGAAAGTGCTCGACGCCGAGGATAAGATCCTCACGCTGGAAAAAGAACTGTTCATGGCCGTGCGCCAAGCCGCGGCCGCCCAGGCTCAGCGAGTTCGTGCTTCGGCTTCGGCTATCGCGGAATTGGATGTGACGGCCTCGCTGGCGCAAGTTGCGGCAGAAAACCGCTACCAGCGGCCGGCGTTTTCCGACGACGGCGAAATGCGCATCATGGCGGGGCGCCATCCGGTTATCGAACGCCTGGCCGAACAGGAAGCCGCCCGGTTCATCCCCAACGATCTGTTTCTCAACGACTCCAGCGATCTGATCGCCATCATCACCGGGCCCAACATGGGTGGGAAGTCCACGTACTTGCGGCAGGCGGCGCTGATTGCCATCCTGGCGCAAATGGGGTCGTTCGTTCCGGCCGAATCGGCGCGGCTGCCGCTGATCGATCGCATCTTCACGCGCATTGGCGCTTCCGACAATCTATCGCGCGGACGTTCCACGTTCATGGTGGAGATGACGGAAACGGCGGTGATCCTGAACACGGCATCGCCGCGCAGTTTCATCGTGCTCGATGAGATCGGACGGGGCACCGCGACCTACGACGGGCTGGCGCTGGCCTGGGCCGTGGTGGAGCATATCCACGCGCGAACCCGCGCCAAGACGCTGTTCGCCACACACTATCACGAGCTGACGGAACTGGCGGAGCAACTCGATGGCGTGCGTAATCTGCAAGTGTCGGTGAAGGAATCGGGGGACCATGTTATCTTCCTGCACAAGGTGGAACCGGGGAAGGCCGACCGGAGCTACGGAATCGAGGTGGCGCGGTTGGCCGGACTGCCGCTGGGCGTAATCGACCGCGCTCGCGAAGTGCTCAAGCTGCATGAGCGCAGTGAGCACGTGGTTACGGAAGAACTGGCCAAACCGGAAGCCGGTCCGCTGCAGATCCAGCTCTTTGAGCCGGTGGGCTACCAGATTGCGGAGCGGCTCCGGTCGATAGACCTCGATCAACTGCGTCCCATCGAGGCTCTGCAATTGCTGAGCGAGCTGCAGCAGGAGCTCAAGCGCTCGTGAGAGTCGCCGGAGTGATGAGCGGAACGTCGCTCGATGGGATCGACGTGGCGATTGTCGAAATCCGCGGCGGGCGGATCAAGACCATTGGGTTTCAGTCCAAACCATATGCGGAGGCTGTGCGGCGAGCGATCCTGGAAGCGGCCAGTGCTGAGTCCATCTCGCGCCTGAATTTTCAGCTCGGCGAACTCTATGCACGGGCGGTTCTGCGCGCGGTCCGGAGCTTTGGCCCGGTGGAATTGATCGGCTGTCACGGGCAGACCATCTGGCATGAGGGCGGCGTTCACACGCTGCAAATCGGCGAGCCGGCCGTAATTGCGGAGCGCACGGGCGTGCCGGTGGTCTCCAATTTCCGCACCCGCGACGTCGCGGCAGGCGGCCAGGGCGCGCCTCTGGTCCCTTATGTCGACTACCTGCTGTTTCGCCACACCACGCGGGCTCGCATCGCGCTCAACATCGGAGGGATCGCCAATATCACGGTGATTCCGCCGTCGGCGAGACCGAAAGATGTAGTGGCCTTCGATACCGGCCCGGGCAACATGGTGATCGACGCACTCACCCGAGAGTACACGGGCGGGCGACAGCAGTTCGACCGCGATGGCGCTATTGCGGCTGCCGGAAAAATCGATCGGGCATTGCTGAAGGAGCTGTTGGCTGACGCTTACTACCGCCGGCGGCCGCCCAAGAGCGCGGGCCGCGAGCAATACGGTGTGGCGTTCGTCGAGCGGATGAAGAAATCGAAGCTGGCATTTCCGGATTTGATCGCGACGGCCACGGCGCTCACTGCGGCGACGATCGCTGGCGGTGTGCATGGGCGAGCTAAAGCAAAACCGGACACAGGCCGGGAGGCCTGTGCTACGAAAGGTGTTACAGGCATCCCTGCCTGTGTCGGGTTTTGTATGGATCTGATTGTTTCCGGCGGGGGCGTTCACAACCGGCAGCTTATGGCGCAAATCGCCGCGTTCCTGCCGGATATAACTGTAACCACCACCGCACAGTTCGGCATCGACCCCGATGCCAAAGAGGCGATTGCGTTCGCTGTGCTGGCGCGCGAAACCTGGCGGCGCAAGCCTGCCAATCTACCCTCGGCAACTGGCGCAACACGCGCAGTTCTCCTGGGCAATCTCACACCATCAGAAAAGTCTTAGTGTTAGCGGAGGAAGCTTGGCTGCGCCTCGGTGGACGGGCTCTGCTCCGAAACGGGTTTCCCTACCCGCATCTCGGTCCAGTCGTACGCTAGCTCCTTGCCGCAATCCAAACAGGTAACATAGGTCCCAAATCTTGTCGGATTGGGAGCCTGGAAGCCGCCGGTCTTCCGAAGTGGCGTTAGCGGGAAAGTGGTCCTCCGATGAGAACAACCAAATAAGCTGTTCACAAGTGCCTGAAGCATGGTCGGGATCCCTCTCTTCAATAGATACCAGAAATCAGCCAAGAGTTTCACTAGATCTGCTAACAAAAGTAGTACTGTTTGTGCGGAAGAGGACCACCGAGGAACTGTTGGAATCCTGTGGATTTCGGTATGAACACGTCAGCCAAACAAGTTGGAAGCGATGGATTGCGCGATCAATTGTCCATGGAAGCGGCCATTTTCGATGAATATTTCATTTGTGTGCATGCCCGCAACGATGACGCCCGCCAAGTAAATCCCTTTCCGTTCGCTCTCCAGGGTTTCTGCGTTCGTGCGCGGTCTAAGTGTTTTCGGCTCCAGGGTAATCCCTGTGGAATTCAGAAACGCTAAATCGGGCTGGTAGCCAATCAGCGCGAAAACGAAATCATTGCGTAACGTGATTTCGCCCTGCGGCGTGGCCAGGCGAACCGAATCCCTCTGAATCTCCAGCACACTCGAATCGAAATAAGCCGGAATCTCGCCGCTTTTGATACGGTTTTCAATATTCGGTTTGATCCAGTACTTCACTTTATTGGAAATACCAGGGCCACGGTGGATCAATGTTACACGCGCGCCGGTCCAAAAAAGTTCCAGCGCCGCGATGGCAGCGGAATTCTTGGCGCCCACCACCACCACGTCATGGTTGTAGTAGGGGTGAGGCTCCTTGTAGTAGTGCAGCACCTTGTGCAGATCTTCGCCCGGAACATTCAGCATGTTCGGCACATCGTAGTACCCGGTGGCTAATACAATTTTTCGGGCGTTGTATACCTGTTGGCATCCGCGACGGTCGGTGGTGAACACCTGAAATGCCGGATCGTCACCCGCGATGCGATCCACACGTTCGTATTGCCGGACGTTGAGCTGGTAATGATCGGCCACGCGCCGGTAGTACTTCAGCGCTTCGGTACGATTGGGCTTCTCGAACATGCTGGTCATGGGCAGATTGCCGATCTCCAGCAGTTCCGGCGTGGTGAAAAAGGTCATGTTGGTGGGGTAGTGATAGAGCGAATTCACCACACAGCCCTTCTCGATGAGGACGCAGTTCACGCCTCGCTGTTTCAGCTCGATGCCGCAGGCGAGCCCGGTGGGACCAGCGCCCACCACAACCGCGTCAAACGATTCGGTCACAGCTTGCTTTCTAAGTCCGTCCGCAGCTTTTGCAGCTCGGAATCCAAAGCCGAGGAATCCTTGCCGCCGCCTTCGGCCATGTCCGGCCGCCCGCCGCCTTTGCCTCCCACCGCTTGCGCCAGTGCGCCCGCCAACTTGCCGGCATGGAATTTGCCCGTGAGATCTTTTCTCACCGCGGCCACGATGGCCACATCCCCGTTGGCTGCCGATGCCAGAACTACCACCGGGATCTTCTGATTGCGCAGCGAGTCCGCTACCAACCGCATCTGCTGGCGGTCCATGCCATCGAGGCGCTCGACCACCGGCTGTTGCTGCCCGCTCTGCATCAATCGCGCCGCGGTCGAAACCGCCTCTTTGCCCTTCAGCTCATCGATTTCCCGTTCGAGCGCCCGTTCCTTGGCCAGCAATTTTTCCACGTGCTCGATCAGTTCCGGCTCCGATGCCTTCACCAGCCCGGCCACGCGGCGCAGCGCGTCGGTGGATTCCTGGTATTGCTTCAGAGCGGCCTCGCCCGTAATCGCTTCGATACGCCGCACGCCCGACGAGATACTTCCTTCGTAGACAATCTTGCCGAGTCCGATATCGCCGGTGCGCGTGACGTGCGTGCCGCCGCACAACTCACGGCTAAATCCAGGGACATGCACCACACGAACTTCGTCGCCGTACTTTTCGCCGAACAGCGCCATGGCGCCGGTGGCGATGGCCTGGTCGAGCGGCATCACCTGGGTTTCCACCGGCGTATTGCGCAGGATCTGTTCGTTCATGAGCCGTTCCACTTCTTCGATCTCGGCCTTATCCATGGCCGCGTAGTGCGTGAAATCGAAGCGCAACCGGCTGGGCTCTACCACGCTGCCGGCCTGCTTGACGTGCGTACCCAACACCTGTCGGAGGGCCGCGTGCAGCAGGTGCGTGGCTGTGTGATTGCGCCGTGTGGCGTCGCGCAGAGGAACCGCCACCATGGCCTGGAGCACGTCGTCAACACGGATCGGCGCGTGCGCCGCGATCTTATGGACGGTCAGCCCTGGGATGCCGGCGAAGGCCCTCTCGACATCCGCCACCTTCTCTCCGGTCGCCGAATAGAGCCAGCCGCGGTCGCCAACCTGGCCGCCGGCTTCGGCATAGAAAGGCGTCCGGTCGAAGACCAGCTCCGCCACGGTCCCGGCGGCGATGGAATCTACCGGCTGGTGATCGACCAGCAGCCCGATCACGCGCGACGTGGCTTCGAGTTCGCCGTACCCCAGGAACTTGGTGCGCCCCTGTTCCAGCAGCTTCTGATAGGCCGGAACCACCACGCCCTTCTCAGCGCCCTTCCAACTGGCGCGCGCGCGTTCGCGCTGCTGTTCCATCTCGGCTTCGAAGCCCTCGCGGTCGATGCTGATGTGGTGCTCGCGGGCCATCTCCTCCTGCTCATCGAGCGCCAGCCCGTACGTGTCATACAACTTGAACGAAATCGCGCCGGGAATCAGGCCCTGCACCGACTGGATGGACTCGTTGAACACCTTTTCCGCAACCAGGAACGTGGTGGCATAGCGGTGCTCTTCGTCCTTCACCACGCGCGCCACGCGCTGCGCGTTCTCCAAAAGTTCGGGGTACGCCGGGCTCATCAGCTCCGCCACGAAGCCCGTGAGTTTGTAGAGGAACGGTTCTTCCACGCCCACCATGCGAGCGTTGCGCATAGCGCGGCGCATAATTTTGCGCAGCACGTAGCCGCGCCCTTCGTTGGAGGGCAGCACGCCATCTTGAATCAGGAAAGCGGTGGAGCGGGCGTGATCGGCGGCGATACGCAAAGCCGTATCCACGCGCGCATCCGTTCCGGGAGTTACGTTGAACAGGTCCGCCGCATGGATGATGATCGGGTGCACCAGGTCCGTGTCAAACACCGAAAGCTTGCCCTGCATCACGGCGGCGAGGCGGTCCAATCCCATGCCGGTATCGATGGAAGGCCGCGGCAGCGGATTCAGCACGCCATAGGCATCGCGGTCGTACTGCATGAAGACGAGGTTCCAGATCTCCACGAACCGGTCGCCGGCGTCGCTGGGGAACTGTTCGTGCTCGCGTCCGGGCGCGGCCGCTTCCACGCCCATGTCGTAGTGAATTTCCGAGCACGGGCCACAGGGGCCAGTCTCGCCCATCTGCCAGAAGTTGTCTTTTTCGTCGAGCCGGAAGATGCGGCTCTTGGGGACTCCGGCCACCTTCTGCCACAACTCCTCGGCATCATCGTCCTCGCGAAAGACGGTGATGTACAGCTTGTCCTTGGGCAAGGCGAAATCTTTAGTGATCAGGTCCCAAGCGAATTCGATGGCATCGGCTTTGAAGTAATCGCCGAACGAAAAATTGCCGAGCATCTCGAAAAACGTGAGGTGCCGGCGCGTGTAGCCGACGTTTTCCAGGTCGTTGTGCTTGCCACCCGCCCGCACGCACTTCTGCGAGCTGGCGGCGCGGCTGTAATCGCGCTTCTCCAGACCCAGGAACACATCCTTGAACTGATTCATGCCGGCATTAGTGAACAGCAGCGTCGGGTCGTTCGCCGGAACCAGGGGCGAGCTGCGCACCACGCGGTGTCCCCTGGCCGCAAAGAAGTCGAGAAATCGCTGTCTGATTTCGTGACCGGTCACGGAAATCCCTTCGAGAAGATGGAAGTAATACTCAATTGTAGCGTGGGCGGTAAAGCACCGCTCCCTATGGTCACGGCTCGGTAACGCGTGGTCGCGGTTCGGTAACGCGGATGCAGTTGGCACGCGCATAACGGGCGTGTAGTGGGCACGCGCGTGCGATGGGGCGGGGACGTTACGGAGCCGTGACCGAAGGGAGCGGTGTTGGAATGCCGCTAGAAATCCAGTGACTCGAGGCGGTCGATAATCCTTTGATCGATGTCCTTCATCGTTTCGACGACATGTCCACGGATGGCCGTCGGAACGTACGCCTCGATCGTGTCGATGGGCTTGGTCTGGTGATCCTGGCGGGCGATTGCGGAATATCCCAGATCCGCCGCCAACCGGCAGGCGGTCTGCGCCAGCGACAGCAGGTCCTGCGCGCCAGGCGACTCCAGATGACGCGTGACCACCAGTTGCAGCTCGCTGGGAAAATGCCACGACTCGCCCAGTATCTGGCCCGCCTGGCAGTGGTCTAGCCCAAACTGCGTGCGTTCGGCATCCAGTATGGATTTAGTGTTCTCATGCGTCCGTGTCGCCAGCGCGGCGTATTGCTCGGGGTAAGCGGCGAGTAATGCTACGCGGCCCACGTCGTGCAAAATACCGGCGACGTGCGCGAGATCCTTCGACAAACCGTAGGAGGGCGCCAGCACTTCGGCAACCACCGCCGTGGCCAGTCCGTGTCTCCAAATCCGCCGCAGAATGGGTGTTTTCGGGGCGTTGCTCAGAAAGCTGCGCATGGCCAACGTGGTGGACAGCGCTTTGGTGCGGTCGATGCCCAGCACAGTGATGGCATGCTGCAGGTCTCGGATGGAAGTTTGCACGGCAAACAGCGGCGAGTTCGCCAGCGCCAGCAGTTGTGAACTCAACGCGACATCCGACGAGACCAGCCGCACGATATCGTGCATTTCCACATCGTCCCGGTCGAACAGGCGCATTAGGCTGACGGCGACCGGACCGAACGGAGGCAACTTGGCTAACGCTCCCAACTGAGCCGTTTCAATCTGACCCTTTTCCAGCATCTCTTGGGCGGACGCTCGTTCTTCGGTTGCTACCATGGCGGCATCTGCTTCCTCGATCACCCGCCGCAGAGATTGTCTTTGTGGTGAGCTTGTCTTGAACAGTTTCATTTGCACTCTCTCTTGGAGATCCTGCTGAGGGGGCAGCATGGCCGCGTGCCACAGCGATTTCGTCAGGAGTCTAGCATCTAATGTGGTTTCTGCAACTTCAGGAACAATGCCAATGCACAAGGTTATAGATTCCGATATGAAATTCAAAATAGAATGGTCTACCGGATACTCTGTACCAACCCTTACGGTGGAACCCATACAGTGGCACCGGCATCCCTGCCGGTGTCTGGTTTTGTCCGGTCTTTTTCAACCCGCTCTCGCAACCGCTCAACCCGCGCACGCATCCATTAGCTGAGCAATCTTGACTAAGAAGTACAGATTAGCTAATCTGATGATAGACTGGAAGTTAAGAGGAGCACACTGGTGAGCAGTTCCCCCGATACCCTGGAAACCCTGGCAACTCAAGAGTACAAGTGGGGCTTCGTAACGGACATCGAAGCCGACGCTATCCCGCGGGGTCTGAGTGAGGACGTGATTCGCCTCATCTCGTCCAAGAAAAAGGAACCCGAGTGGTTGCTCGAGTGGCGGCTGAAAGCTTACCGACACTGGCAGACCATGAAGGAGCCGACTTGGGCCAACGTGCATTATCCACCCATCGACTACCAGGACATCATCTATTACTCGTCGCCCAAGGCCAAGAAGGATGGCCCCAAGAGTTTGGACGAGGTGGATCCCGAACTCCTCAAGACGTACGCCAAGCTCGGAATTCCACTGAAGGAGCAGGAACTCCTGGCGGGCGTGGCTGTGGACGCGGTGTTCGACAGTGTTTCGGTGGCCACCACCTTCAAAGGGAAATTGAAGGATATGGGGATCATCTTCGGTTCGTTCTCTGAAGCCGTACAAGAACACCCCGATCTCGTCCGTAAGTACCTAGGGACGGTAGTGCCGTCCTCGGACAATTTTTTTGCGGCCCTCAACTCCGCGGTTTTCAGCGACGGGTCGTTCTGCTACGTCCCGAAGGGCGTGCGCTGCCCCATGGAGCTGTCCACCTATTTCCGAATCAATGCGAAAGATACTGGCCAGTTCGAACGTACCCTGATCGTGGCCGACGAAGGCGCTTACGTCAGCTACCTGGAAGGCTGTACTGCGCCCATGCGCGACACCAACCAGTTGCACGCTGCCGTGGTCGAGCTGGTAGCGCTGGATAACGCCCAGATCAAATACTCTACGGTGCAGAACTGGTATCCCGGCGACAAGGAAGGCAAGGGCGGAATCTACAATTTCGTGACGAAGCGAGGTGCGTGCCGCGGCGTCAATTCCAAAATCTCGTGGACGCAGGTGGAGACCGGCTCGGCCATCACCTGGAAGTATCCGAGCTGTCTGCTGATGGGGGACAACTCGGTGGGCGAGTTCTATTCGGTGGCGGTGACCAACAATTACCAGCAGGCCGACACCGGAACCAAGATGATCCACATCGGCAAGAACACCACCAGCACGATCGTTTCGAAAGGCATTTCGGCGGGTCATGGGCAGAACACGTACCGCGGCGGCGTCAAGATTCTGAAGTCGGCCACGGGCGCGCGCAACTATTCGCAGTGCGACTCCATGCTGATGGGCGACCAGTGCGGCGCACACACGTTCCCGTACCTGGAAGTGAAGAACACCTCTTCGCAGGTGGAGCACGAAGCGTCGACTTCGAAGATCGGCGAGGACCAGATTTTCTACTGCCGGCAGCGCGGCATCTCCACGGAAGACGCGGTCTCTATGATCGTGCATGGTTTCTGCAAGGAAGTGTTCCGGGAGCTGCCCATGGAGTTCGCCGTGGAAGCGCAAAAACTGTTAGGGATCAGTCTGGAAGGAAGCGTAGGGTAATGGCAACCAGACACAGGCCTGGAGGCCTGTGCCACGTGGCACAGGCATTCCTGCCTGTGTCTGGTTCTGGCTGCACAGAGTTGAGGAAATCGTAGGCTAAATGGCACTTATCGAAATCAAAGATCTGCACGCCCGGGTGGGCGAGCGCGAAATTCTGAAGGGCATCGATCTCACGGTCAACCCCGGCGAAGTGCATGCCATCATGGGCCCCAACGGCTCCGGCAAAAGCACTCTGGCGCAGGTTCTGGCGGGCCGGGAACTATATCAGGTGACTGGCGGCGGGGTGATCTACATGGGCAAAGATCTGCTGGCCATGGCGCCCGAAGACCGCGCGCGCGAAGGTATCTTTCTGGCGTTTCAGTATCCGGTGGAGATCCCCGGCGTCAGCAACATGTATTTTCTGAAGGCCGCGTTGAACACGACGCGCAGGCATCAAGGCCTGCCCGAACTGGATGCCATGGATTTCCTCAATCTCGTGCGCGAGAAGATGAAGCTCATGGACATGGAGCAGACGCTGCTCAATCGTTCGGTGAACACTGGCTTTTCGGGCGGCGAGAAGAAGCGCAACGAGATCTTTCAAATGGCCGTGCTGGAACCGCGCTTGGCGATCCTCGACGAAACCGATTCGGGCCTGGATATCGACGCCCTGCGGATCGTCGCCGGCGGCGTGAATGCACTGCGCGGCCCCGAGCGGTCGATGATCGTGGTGACGCACTACCAGCGGCTGCTGAACTACATCGTGCCCGACTTCGTCCACGTGCTGTCCGAAGGACGGATTGTGAAATCCGGCGGCAAAGAACTGGCACTGCAGCTGGAAGAGAGCGGCTACGCCGGGCTGGGGATTGAGGACGAAGAGGAGGCGGTCGGCAAAGCATGACGGCCGTAGCGGAACAGATCGGCCAGTGGCTGGAAGCTTTCACCAAGCAGCCGAAGGCGGAGCCCTGGATTCAGGAATTGCGCGAGGCGGCGTTCCGGCGCTTCACGGAGCTAGGATTCCCCACGACGCACGACGAAGAGTGGCGCTTCACCAACGTGGCGCGTGTAGTGGGGCAGGGCCATGCCCTGCCCAGCCTGCCAGATGCCCTGCCCATCCCGCCGCCAGAGGCGCAGGCATACCTGGCAAAGCACGCCGATTTTCAGAAGAATGCCTTCGTCGCGCTGAACACGGCGTTCCTCAATGGAATCCATTTCACGCGTGTACCTTCTGGAAAAGTGGTCCAGCAGCCGATCGAGGTCTCTTACATCGGCCGGCAGGGCATGGCCCTGCCCCACCGCACCCTCATCGTGGTCGGCGCGAATGCTCACTGCACCATCGTTGAGACCTACAAAGGCGCTGGCTCCTATTTCACCAACGCCGTCACCGAGATCGTGGTCGGAGATTCCGCCGTGGTGGACCATTACAAGATCCAGGAAGAATCCCGCGAGGCCTTCCACATCGCCACCATGCAGGCCACACTCGGGCGCAGCGCCAACTTCACTTCGCACTCGATCTCAATCGGTGGCGCCTTAGTCCGCAACGATGCCAACGTCACGCTTTCCGAAGGCACTGAGGCCACGCTGAACGGCCTCTACATAGTCAACGGCAAGCAGCACGTGGACAATCACACCCAGATCGATCACGCCAAGCCCCACGGAACCAGTCACGAGGTCTACAAAGGCATCCTCGACGGCAAGGCTTCGGCAGTCTTCAATGGCCGCATCATCGTCCGCAAGGACGCGCAGAAAACCGACTCCAAGCAGACCAACAAGAACCTGGTGCTCTCGGACGACGCGGTCATCGATACTAAGCCCGAGTTGCAGATTCTGGCCGACGACGTGCGCTGCACACATGGCGCCACCATCGGCCAATTGGACGCGGAAGCCCTGTTCTACCTGCAGTCGCGCGGCATCGGCAAGAGCCAGGCACGCGACGTGCTGACGTACGCGTTCGCGCAGGATATCATCGACCGCGTTAAAGTTCCGGCATTGAAGGACCATCTGGAAAAGGTCCTATTCGAGAAATTCCATGAGCGCACTGAGTAGTGTAGTCTCGCGAGGATTCGACGTGGAAAAGGTGCGGGAAGATTTCCCCGTTCTGCACCAGAAGATCCACGGCAAGCCCCTGGTGTACCTGGATAATGCGGCCACCGCGCAAAAGCCCTCCGCAGTCATGGACGCCGTCCGTAAGTTCTACGAAGTGGACTGCGCCAACATTCACCGCGGCGTCCACGAACTGAGCCAGCGGTCCACGGCCGCTTACGAAGAGACTCGGCTCAAATCCAAGCGCTTTCTGAACGCCCGCAGCAAGAGCGAAATCATCTTCGTCCGCGGCGCTACCGAAGGCATCAACTTGGTAGCCAGCTCGTGGGGCCGCAAGAATGTGAAGGAAGGCGACGAGATCATTATCTCGGCGCTCGAGCACCACTCCAACATCGTGCCCTGGCAGATGCTGTGCGAAGAGAAGGACGCGAAGCTGCGGGTTATTCCCATGAACGACCGCGGCGAGCTGATCCTGGAGGAGTACGAAAAGCTGCTCGGCCCGCGCACGCGCATGGTCGCCGTCGGCCACATCTCCAACGCTCTGGGCACCATCAATCCAATCCGTCAGATCATCGAGATGGCGCATCGAGCCGGCGCCCTGACCCTGATCGACGGCGCCCAGGCCGCGCCGCACACCAAGATCGACGTCCAGGCGCTGGACTCCGACTTCTACACCTTTTCCGGCCACAAGGTTTTCGGGCCCACCGGCATCGGCGTCTTGCATGGCAAGAAGAAGCTGCTTGAGGCGATGCCTCCCTACCAGGGCGGCGGTGACATGATCCGCACCGTCACTTTTGAAAAGACCACCTACAACGAGCTGCCCTACAAGTTCGAAGCCGGCACGCCCAACATCGCCGGCGGCATCGGAATGGGTGCGGCGCTCGACTACGTAACCAAGTTGGGGATCGATCACATCGCCGCCTACGAGCACGAACTGCTGGTCTACGGCACGCACGCCCTTTCCGAAATTCCGGGCCTGCGGATCATCGGTACGGCGCGCGAGAAGGCCGCGGTACTTTCGTTTGTGATTGAGGGCATACACCCGCACGATATCGGAACGGTGCTCGACCGCCAGGGCATCGCCGTGCGCACCGGCCACCATTGCGCGCAGCCGGTGATGGACTGGTTCCACATTCCCGCCACCACGCGGGCTTCGTTCGCGTTCTACAATACGATCGCGGAGATCGATGCGCTGACGGCCGGTCTCCACAAAGTGAAGGAGGTCTTCGGCGCATGATCGACGACCTGTATCAGGAAACCATTCTCGACCACAGCAAGCGGCCCCGGAATCACCATCCGATGAACGATGCCAATCGTAAAGCCGAAGGCTACAACCCCTTGTGCGGGGACAAGCTGAAGCTGTACCTGAAGATGGATGGCGACATCGTCCAGGATGCCAGCTTCGAAGGCGCGGGCTGCGCCATCTCGACCGCTTCGGCGTCGCTGATGACCGAGAGTCTGAAGGGCAAGACTCGGGAAGAAGCCCTCAAGCTGCTCGATAAGTTCCATCAGCTTCTGACTACCGACACGCCCGCGAGCCGCGACCTGGGCAAGCTGGTGGTCTTCTGCGGCGTGCGCGAATATCCCGCGCGGGTGAAATGCGCCACGCTCGCCTGGCACACCTTGAAGTCGGCTCTGGATAACGTGACCGAACCGGTGACTACCGAATGATCCTCAAAGACAACGTGGTCGCAGCGCTGAAAACGGTTTACGATCCGGAAATGCCCGTCAATATTTACGAACTGGGCCTCATCTACGGCGTGGACGTGGACGATGCAGGGCAGGTCGCGCTGCGCATGACGTTGACTGCTCCGAACTGTCCCGTCGCCGGCTCGCTGCCGGCCGACGTGGAGCGGGCCGTACGCGCCGTGCCCGGTGTCACCGGCGTCAATCTGGAACTCACGTTCGATCCGCCCTGGACGAAGGACCGCATGTCCGAAGCCGCCAAACTGGCGCTGGGGATTGAGGACATCATTCCGGTAGCGAGGTTGCGGCGATGAGGGTTGCGTAAATGAAGCTGAGCGCCAACGAAGAATACGGCCTCCGCTGCCTGGTGCGCCTGGGCTATGCCGGCGTCGGCGGCAGCCTGACCATCCCCGAAATCAGCCAGGCGGAAGGCGTTTCGCCCGCCTATGCCGCCAAAATCCTGCGCGTCCTGCGCAAAGGCGGTTTCGTAACGGCGGCGCGCGGCAAGGAAGGCGGCTACACGCTGGCTCGGCCGGCGGAGGCCATCATTATCGGCGACGTCATCGACGCGCTGGGCGGCCGCCTGTTCGAAAGCAACTTCTGCGACAGCCACGCCGGCCAGGCCGCGGTCTGCACACGTTCGGTCGATTGTTCCGTTCGATCGCTATGGCGTGCGGTGCAGGTGGCGGTCGATCACGTCCTTAGCAAGGCGACCCTCCGCGACCTTCTGCAGAATGAAGAAGAGATGAACTCCTGGGTCAAGACCATCCCCGGTCCTGGCTTGCTGCGGCTGCTGCAATAGCTAAGGACCGCTCCCTTTGGTCACGGCTCAGCAAGGCCCCCGGCGCCCGCCGGACAAGAAAATGATGTAACGGAGCCGTGACCAAAGGGAGCGGTTGTCGGCACGCTAATTCTCCGTAGGTCTTTCCACGTGATCGATCACCAGGACGTCGACCGGACCTTTGGTCGATTCCAGTTTAAGCCCGAGCTGTTCCGTTAAGGCGGTGAATATGGTCGGGTCGGCAGAGTCGGCCGCGGGAGTGGGGCCGCCTCCAGGAGTGAATAGCGGAACGCCCGCGAGGGAATCATCCATGGCGGCTTGTAGATGGACCTCGAGTGTTCCCGTAAAACCGGTTCTGTCGATAACGTTGCGGCCCAATAGGAACGCCAGACGTTCGGCTAACTCGGCTGTGGAGACCTTGGCCCCATTGATCCGCACAAACGAGCCGCCAATCATGAAGATGACGCGGCCGCAAGGAATGAAAGGAGCTTGGCCCGGCGGAGGCGGCGGTGGGGGCCGGGATGGATCGAAGGCGACGCAGGTGTCTGCTTCTGCCTTCTGGTGTTTGAGGCCGCCTTTTGCCACCGTCAGTTCATACACGGGGAATTGCCGAGTCTCACGGTGGACCTTCAGCTTGAAGCGATCCTCCAAAAGCGACTGCATCATGAGTTTCATTTGATTCTCGCTAGCATTGCCTTCCGCTTTCGCAACAATGTCGTATCGCGCCGATTTGATCCAGGTCGGACCTCCTTCGACCTGATAAGGCTTGAAATCATACGCCATCTGAATGAGAAACGCGAGAACCATGTTTTCCGTAGTGAGCCGCCCTCCGACAGGCGGTCGGAACCGCCCGGTACCCACGCTCGGGCTCGTATTCGGCTTGATCGATGCGACCTCAAACCTGGGGCGATTTGCTGACTGGCCAAACACACCCCACGCCGTGACGACGAGGAGAACCGCGCTTGCGATCACTCCCGGACCTGGAAGCGTGCGTGCGGGCGGCCGCGACTGGCCCAGCAACCGGGCGATGCGATCCGCTAGCGATCCGCCGTCGGCGGCCAGCGCAGGGTTGAGGTGGACGGGGCGGTTCGATTCCAATTCCGCCAGGGCACTGGCGTACGTGAGCACGTCGCCACTCACCGACACTGCAATGTCGTCGCAGCACAGCTCCCGCTCGGTGCGAATGTGCCCCGACAACCACCAGACGGCAGGATGGTAGAACAGTAGCGCCTCGGCGATGCTTTGCAGGATGTTGACCAGATAGTCGTGCCGCCGAATGTGCGCCAGTTCGTGCGCCAATAGCCCCTCGACGTGTTCGGGAGGCAAACCGGCGAGCGCCGCTACCGGCACAAGCACCACGGGACGCAGCCAACCGACGACCGTAGGCACGTGCACCCGGCCGGAAACCAGCAACCGCACTGGACGAGAAAGTCCGATGCGACCGCCGATCTGATCGAGGATACGCTGCCATTCCTGCTGAGCTGGCCGAACCCACTTAGATCGCAGGCGCGTTGCGACGAACCAGCCGCCCATCAACCGCGCCCAGAACGCACTCGCACCTGCCAGCCACAGCAGTACGACCCAACTCAACACGCTCTCTCGTCCGAGGCCGGCGGGGATCCACGCCATCGACACTACTATTGCAGCGCCCGCTCCAGAAGCGTGAGCGGCGCCAGGGCCCAGAGGCGCGACGGGCTGATTCCACTCCGGTCTGCATAACAGGCCGAATGTCACCAGAGGAGCTGCCACCATCGCCAGGAGCGCAGCGCACGCCAGCAGATAGCGCCCGGAGGGGCTGCCCCACCGAAGGCGCGCGGCCGCATAGAAGACGGCAATCAATGCGCCCTGCCACAGGAAGTGAACCAGAGTCCAGCCGAGGCGCTCAATCATTCGGGCCGTCCTTTCTCTTTCGCAAACGCATCCAGCATCTTGCGAATCTCCGCCAATTCCTCAGCGGAGGCCGGCTGCGCCGCCAAAGCCCCCAACACCAGATTCTGGGCAGATCCGCCGAAAACCCGTTTGAGTACATCGCCCGCAACCTGCTTTTGCGTCTGTTCTCGCGGCGCGGCTGCTTCGTAGACGTGCGATCGAAAGCGCTCGCTGCGCGTGAGCAGACCCTTCTCGGTCATCAGTTGCATCTGCTTCAAGGTGGTGGTGTAGCCGCTGTCCTTGGCGAGTTCCTCGTGGACCTCGCGCACAGTCGCCGGTCCCAGCCGCCACAGCACTGCCAGGATGTCCAATTCGGCTGCAGTAGGAAGGGGAAGAGGATCAGCCATGCCGAAACGATACTACGAATTAAATCGTATGTCAACGATGAAACTCGTACTGGCCCCACTTTACCCACGTTCTGGCCCCAAAGGGGCAGCGTTTGCTTCAATAATCCCCTCCAATTTGGCCATTGCGGACGCCTTCTACCCCCACTCACGGGTAACTCCGGCCTGCCCGCATAAGACCATTTGAAGCCGAAGCCGATATCGTATATTTTTGCTACACAATGACTCCGAAGCGTGTCTGTCTAACTTGCAAAAACAAGGGATGCGTAGCGCAGTGCCGCTTCCCGAAACCGGATTCCATCCCCCAGAAGATCCAGATCGAAGGACGGACGAAATGAGACTTTGTGCCGCCATCCCCGAAGCACCGATCGCATGTGCAGGCATGTTCCTCCGCGGGGCTGCCGCCCGACCCTCAGCGGCGGCCCCAACCCTCGTTCAGATCCGAAGGGGCTACCGCGCCCGCTGGCAGGATCTCTATCTTTCGGTGGAGGTGGATTCAGACCAGTGGACGGCCCGCGTTCAAGATGCTACGCGCAGCCGGACCATACACACGGCGCACCGCAGTAGTGCCGCCTCCGCGCGGGTGGCGGCCGTGGAGTTCGCCCTGTTTAGCGCGTCAGGCACGACCGGTTGGGACAGGCCTGAAACGCTCGCAAAGACTCTCGAATGGCACGAGTATTGGCAATAGGAGAAGGTGTTATGAAGCTATATCAAAGCGCAGTTCATGAAGGCCAGTGGCTGGCCTATGTACGAGAAATCGGCTGGGTAGTCTTCCCGGCCCAGGAGAACGGTTGGGAAGAGCGGCGGCCGGCGCGCGGCATCGACCCGATCCATCTGCGGGAAGTGCCGCTGCCGCCTGGCGGCAAATACAGGGATACAACAAGCCGTGCAAATGCAGGCTTGGCAGCCCCAACGAGCGGCGTGATGTCGTTTGCGCGGATCAGGCGCCCGCAGCGCCCGCAGCTTTGGCGTACGCCTTGACCGCGCGTTCGATGCCGTCCGCGCCCTTGGCCAGATCTTGGGCATTCATGCAGGGACGGACCGTCAGCTTCGCGTTGAAGGCCAGGAACCACGGTTCAGCGATGGCCGTCAACTGGGAAGACTCCTTCATGTCAAAAACGACGTAGCCCGTACGCTCCCCGTCATTCTCGGTGAAGTAGGCCGCCTCCGGCTTCAACTCTTCCACAATCTTACTGATGGTGGTCCCGAGCGTCCCGTTAGCAGCCGCCCGATTTCCGGATTCCACCGGAATGGAAACTCTCAACATCATGCGCATCTCATTGCTCCTTTCAAGAGTCTAAGTCCGACGGAACATTATACTCCTGGAAGCGGTCTCGCACTTACCGATTATTATCCGCGGCGTGCTGCGGGCCGGGTCACCGGGGGACCTAGGACGGCGGCCAGCGCCTCGCGCACACGGCCCAGGGTCTCGTGCGCATCCGGCCGGTCGACCTGGATTACCGTCGAGCCCTCTCCCGAAGGGCGCCAGCGCGCGAACATACGGGGCACGGGAAAACCGGCGAAGATGCTCACCAGCGGTACGCCGCAGGCCGCCGCCACGTGCTGTCCGGCGGAATCGTAGCCCAGGTAGAGCCGGCTGCTCGCGATGATTTCGGCGAAGCCGGCGAAGGAGCCGTCCCAAACCGAAGCCTCCACACCGGAGGCGGCAATCGCCCGCTCCACGCGCTCGGCTTCGGCGCCGCCGGCCCCCTTATCGATGGCCAGGCTGAGCCCGGTCTCGCTCAGCTCCTTTAGCAATTCCGCTTCAAAAGGATCGGGGATGCGCTTGGCCGGGTTCTCGCCCACACCAAGGCTAACGGCGATCGCGGGTGTCTTCTCAGGCACGCGGGCAAGCGAAACGTAGGGCTTCGCATCGCGGATGCCGAAGGTCTCCCAGGCCCAATCTGCCGTCAGCTCCGGCAGGCTGCGGTCGCTCGATCCGCCGTAGGCGCGGCTTTCGAAGAAATAGTAATTCTCCTCGGCGCATACCGGAAACAGACCCAGTTGCGTTAAGCGAGAATCGGAATCGATTACGATGGAGCCCGGTTGCCCCACCAGCTGTTTCAATTCGCCGGCCGCGGCTAGGCGGTCCGTGAGGCTGCCGCGGCGATATTCCAGTGGGGCATGCTGGATTTGCGGGTCGCCCGCGAACAGCTCCTGATTCTTGCCGGGTCCGACGAAGACGATCTCGGCACTTGGAAAGCGGCGTTTGGCGGCCGCGAGCAGAATGCTGGTGATGGCCACGTCGGCGCCCAGCGTGACGCGCGAGAGCACGAAAACGCGCTGCGGCCGGCCCGCCACTGGACGAGGCCGCCGCACGCGTTCATAGCGGGCCACCAGCGACATGACGTCCAAAGTGGAATCCGCGTGGCAGAGAGCTTGCGAGAACAGCCGCGTGTAGACATCGCACAATGCCGGCTCGAAGCGGTCGGCCAGACCCTCCACCAATGTTCCGAACAGCGCCTGCGCGCAAGGCTCCTGGAGCAGCGACCAGGGCAGCTCTCTCGGGGGCTGGCCAGCCACGCACTGCGCCAGCGCCGTTTCGGCCACCTGTTTACACGAAGTACTTGTCAATCAGGATCTCCAGCTTGCGGCGCGTGGCTTCCGGCACCAGCTTGCGGTCCGTGATGATGGCATGGGCAAGCGCGGAGCCGCACGAGCAGGTCCGTTCGGTGGGCATTTTAGCTACGGCGTGCGCCACCACGGCACAGGCATTCTCGGCGTTCTTATTGAGGGTGGCGATGATCTGGTTGACGGTGACCGCGTCATGATCCGGATGCCAGCAATCGTAATCCGTCACCATGGCGACGGTGACATAGCAGATCTCCGCCTCGCGCGCGAGCTTGGCTTCCGTGAGATTGGTCATCCCGATCACGTCCATGCCCCAGCTCCGGTAGACGTTGGATTCGGCCTTGGTGGAGAAGGCCGGGCCTTCCATGCACAAGTAGGTGCCACCCTGAGCAGCGCGCACTCCGGCATCGGTGCAGGCATTGGCCAGCACCCGCGCCAGTTCGGGACAGATGGGATGGGCGAAGCTGATATGCGCCACCAGGCCGTCGCCGAAGAAGGTGGATACGCGGCCGCGCGTGCGGTCGAAGAATTGATCGGGAATCACGAAATCGAGCGGGCGGTGTTCTTCCTTGAGCGAGCCCACAGCGCTGACGGAAATGATGCGCTCCACGCCCAGCGCTTTCATGCCATAGATGTTGGCGCGGAAATTCAGTTCCGAGGGTGAGAGGCGGTGCCCGCGTCCGTGGCGCGCCAAGAAGGCCACGCGGCGGCCGGCCAGCTCACCCAGAACATAATTGTCCGATGGCGGACCGAAGGGCGTTTCGTTGTGGACTTCTTCCTCGGCTTTAAATCCGGGCATGGAGTAGAGGCCGCTGCCTCCGATGATTCCAATTTCCGCTTTCACTTTGCGCTCTCCTCGATGAGTTCCAATAGTAAGCCGGCGGCGCGCAGGGCTTCGACCGCGGCGTGGGGGTCGGTGACGCGCAGGGTCACCACCGCTCCCTGAACCCCCGCTCCCTCACGGTCGCGGCTCGGTAACGCCGGCGCGTTCGATAACGTTGGCGCGTTAACCAGCGCGCTACCGAGCCGTGACCAAAGGGAGCGGTCTTCGATCGTCTCCAGCAACTCCGCCACGCCCGTCCCGTCCCTCGCCACCGTGCGAATGATCGGCGGCTTCCGCCCGTCGGACAAGCCAAGCATCGCCTGCAGCTCGCGCTCCACTACATCCGCGCCGGGCAGATCGGATTTGTTGATCACGAAAATATCCGCAATCTCCATGATGCCCGCTTTAATCGTCTGCACATCGTCGCCCATGCCGGGCACCAGCACCACCACCGTCACCTGCGCCAGTCCGGCGATCTCTACTTCATCTTGCCCCACGCCCACGGTTTCGATAATGACGTAGTCCTTCCCGGCCGCGTCCATCAGGCGCACCAGGTCCGCGGTGGCGCGAGCCAGTCCGCCGGAGCCGCCACGCGTGGCCATCGAGCGGATGAAAATACCCGGGTCGGCATGGTGCTGCTGCATGCGAATACGGTCGCCCAGGATGGCTCCTCCCGTGCGGCGGCTGGTGGGGTCCACCGCGAGAACGGCGACTGTGTTGCCCTGTTTCCGGATAGCAGCGGCCAGTGCGTCCACCAGCGTGCTCTTGCCGGCGCCCGGCGGGCCGGTGATTCCGACCAGGCGTGCGTGTCCGCAGAACGGTTCCAATTCGCGGAGCACAGCGAGCGCCTGAGGGTCGCGATTCTCCACTCCCGTGGCCACGCGGGCGAGCGCGCGGGCATCGCCTTCGCGGATCTTGCGTGCCCAGTCGGTCATCAACTTTTCAGAAGCTGCCGCGCGATTACCAGGCGCTGGATCTCGCTGGTTCCTTCGCCGATGGTGCACAATTTCACATCGCGGTAAAACTTCTCCACAGGGTAGTCTTTGATGAAGCCGTACCCGCCGTGAATCTGCACCGCCTCGTTGGCAATGCGCACGGCCGCTTCGGAGGCGAACAGCTTGGCCATGGCAGACTCGCGCGTCACGCGCATGCCCCGGTCCATCATCCAGGCGGCGCGGTAGTTCAGCAGCCGGGCGGCGTCCAGATCCACGGCCATATCCACCAGCTTGTATTGAACCGCCTGAAATTCCGAGATCGGCCGGCTGAATTGTTTACGCAGCTTGGCGTACCGCAGGGCCGCGTCGTAGGCGCCCTGTGCCATACCGATTCCCAGCGCCGCGATCGAGATGCGTCCGCCATCCAACACCTTGAGGCTGTCAACGAAACCTTCGTTCTGCTTGCCCAGCAGGTGCGCGCGGCAGTTTTCGAAGATTACTTCCCCGGTGGCGCTGGCGCGCAGGCCGAGTTTGTTCTCCTTCTTGCCGGTGCGGAAACCGGGCGTGCCTTTGTTGATGAGAAATGCGGAGATGCCGTGTTGCGCGGCGGCGCGGTCCGTCACCGCCATGGCCACGCAGACGTCGGCGTAGTGGGCATTGGTGGTGAACGTCTTGGCGCCGTTCAGCACCCAGGCGCCGTCGTCGCCCTTAACAGCCGTGGTGCGCGTGCCGGCGGCATCGGAACCGGCCTCGGGTTCGGTGAGCGACCAGCAGCCCAGCCATTCAGCGGAGGCCAGCTTGGGGATATAGCAGCGCCTTTGCTCGTCGCTCCCCATCTTGAAAATGTGGTTCGAGCACAGCGAAGTGTGCGCGGCCACGATGATTCCCACGGAGCCATCCACGCGCGAAAGCTCTTCGATAATGATGGAGTAATCGATGTAGCCCAGGCCCGCGCCGCCGAGCTCTTCGGGGAAGATCGCGCCCATGTATCCGAGTTGGCCGAGGTGACGGATCACCTCGCTGGGGAAGGTCTGCGCCTCGTCCCATTCCATGACATGTGGCAGAATCTCGGCTTCCGCAAATTCGCGCACCGATTTCCGCAGTTGAATTTGTTCTGGCGTGTACTCGAAGTCCACGGAGCGGGTGCCTTAGACGATCTCTTCGCGGGCCGCGTCCCACAACACGGTGCGCTGCTGAAAATAGCTCTCCAATGCCATGCGGCACGCGATCGAGACGCGGAAGCCTACATCGAAGGGGCAGTTCGGTTCCTGAAGGCTACGTATGGCGTCCAGGAAATTCTGCATGTGAGCACGCGGTTCGGTCCGAGCTGTGCCCATCATCTCGTTCGCGCCGGGCCGGTTCACCTTTTGCGGCGTGTAGCGGATCTGCTGGCCTTTGGAAATCGCGCCATTGGTGCCCAGGACTTCTTCCGCCACGCCCAACTGGTTGTTGCCGAATCCGGAATCCCAACTGAAGAGCATCTCTTCGTGGTGTTCCAGCGAGACGTGGATGGTGTCGGGCACTTCGCGGCCATCTTTCCACAGGTAGAGGCCGCCGGTCATGGTGACGGCGCCAGGAATTTGCAAGCCCAGCAGCTTGTACCAGAAGGCGAGTTGCGGGCTGAGATTCTCGGTGACCGTGCCGCCCGAGTAGTCCCAGAAAAAGCGCCAGTTCTGAAACCGGTTAGCATCGAACTCGCGTTTCGGAGCGTCGCCCAGAAACGAGTCCCACGCGACGTTTTCGGGGGTCATGTCCGGATAGACCGGCCTGGCCCATTGCGGCTTGCCGTGCGGCGTGTTGCGGTAGAAGTGCGCCCGAATGCCGGTGATCTTGCCCATCAGCTCCGGCTGCAAGAAGGTTGTGGCGTCCTGCACGTGTCCTGAAGAACAGGTTTGATGGCCCACCTGGACCACCAGGTTTCCGGCATGGTGGTGCGCGGCCCGCATCCGCTTGGCATCCTCCACCGTGAAGGCCATGGTGCGTTCCTGATAGACATGCTTGCCGGCCTCGAGCGCTGCGACGAACTGCTCGGCGTGCAGGTGGGGCGGCGTGGCGATGAGCACTGCGTCGAGACTGCGATCGTCCAGCAGGCGGCGATAATCGAGATAGGCCTGGGCGCCGGGAGCGATAGCTTTAGCTTCTTCCAGCCGCTTGGTGTAGACATCGGCGATGCCTATGCATTCGGTGTTCGGGCAGGCGAGCGCTTCGCGCAGCAGTTCGGTGCCGCGCGCGCCCATCCCGATGACACCCACACGGACGCGATCACTGGCGCCTAGAACGTTGGACGCGGCCAGGGTGCCGGCCAAACCAGTGGCTACTTTGCCGATGAAGTTCCGGCGCGATTGCATGATATCCATACCAGGGTAGCATTCCGGAAACCCTAATTCAGCCGCTGCGGTCGGGCGACCACCAGGTTGTGGCGACAGGCCGGAATCTATAAAATCAGCGGATCGTGGGAAAATCACTGCGGCGAGTGTAGCGGATGACGATTGCGAACACCGCCCCGGCGAGGAGCAGAACTGTTAAGGCTATGGTGCTTCGAGGGTCAGCGCGAGCCGCATCGATCAGCCATTTAAGCCCGTGCAGCCCTTCAATGAGCTTAATGATTATCGTAATGATTTCAAGCACATTTTCTACTGGCGCCTAAAGCGTTGGACGCGGCCAGTGGCTACTTAGCCGATGAAGTTCCGGCGCGATTGCATAATATCGATACCGGGGTAGCATTCCAGAAACGCTAACTAATTCAGCCACAGATGAACGCAGATAGGAAAAACCAAAAAGTGAACCTGTGTTATCGGTGTTCATCTGTGGCCAAAACTCTTAGTCTTCCGGCGGCGTTTGCAGTGCTGACGCCTGCTGCACGCCCATCGCGAGTTCCGGCAGAATCCCCAATTGCCGGTAAATGGGGCGCACCAGTTCGCGGATCGCGGGGAGCCGGCGCGCAAACCAGATGCTGCCCATCACACAGAAAACCCCTCCGGAAGCCAGCGTTGCCGGAGTCCCAACCCGCGCTGCGAGTGCGCCCGCCGCCAGGCTGCCGAACGGCGCCATTCCCAGGAAAGCGACGGCATAAAAGGCCATCACGCGGCCGCGCTTTTCGTCCTGCACGATGGTTTGCAGAATCGTATTGCTGGCCGCCATCTGCTGCATCATGCCGAAACCAGTGACCGGCATAAGCAGCAGCGACAGCCACAGCCAGCGCGATAACGCCAGGCCTACCAGTGAAACGCCAAACAGCGCAGAGGAAATCGCGATCATTTTCCCCAGCCCCAACACGGTCCGGCGCAGGGCGAGCGAAATGGCGCTCACCAGCGCGCCCACTCCCGAAGCCGCCATCAGGAATCCGAGGGTATGCGGGCCACCGTGCAAAATATCAGAAGCGAAGATCGGCATTAACACGGTGTACGGCATCCCCACGAGGCCCAGCAAGGCGAGATTCAGCAGAATGGAACGGATGGGCACCGAATCCACGATGTAACGCCAGCCTTCATTCAGCTCCTGCAGCACGCGACGGCTTAGAGGGGCGCGCGCCTGCGCCACCGTAATGTGCATCAGCAACAGCGAAACGATCACGGCGATGTAGCTGATGCCGTCGGCCAGAAAACAGAAGCCCTCTCCGGCATACGCGATGACGCCGCCCGCGATAGCCGGGCCGATCAGACGCGAGGCATTGACCATGGACGAGTTGAGCGCGATGGCGTTGCCCAAATCCTCGCGCTTCTCCACCATCTGGATCACGAACGCCTGGCGGGCGGGCATATCGAACGTATTGATCAGGCCTTGCGCGAGCGACAGCAGGATGATTTCCCATATCGTGATGATGTGCGCCAGCGCCAAAACGGCCAGCGCAAACGACTGCACCATGGAAAGCACCTGCGTCGAAACCAGCACGCGGTGGCGATCCCAGCGGTCCACCCATACCCCCGCCACCGGGCCCAGAAAAAATGCGGGCACCTGCCCGGTGAAGCTGACGATACCCAGCAGCACCGGAGAATCGGTGAGCCGGTAGACCAGCCAGCTCGTGGCGATCCGCGTCATCCAGGTGCCAATGAGCGAAACGCTCTGGCCGCCGAAGAAGAGACGGTAGTTGCGCGACCGCAACGCGCGGACTGCGAAGGCCCAATCTGCCACGGTTCTATTGTCGGCGAAACCCGGCGGAGACAGCCAGCCGCGGCTCCGTAAGGCGCTTGCGACGCGGTACGCGCGTGCGATTACGTCGACTCGTTACAGAGCCGTGACCAAAGGGAGCGGTTGCTTACTCCCAACCGCTCAAGGTTCCATACGGCAACGACGTCCCCATGGCTTCAATCTCGTGAATCTTCCCACCGCGGATTTTGAAAATCTCTCCCGCTTGCAGGTTCGACGTGCCGCCGCCCATCGGAATCGTATCCACGCCGGGCACACCCAAAATCATGATGGTCCGCACGCCGCCGTGATGCTGGAACATGGGGAAGGAGTACACCAGTCCCTTCTGCTCATCCACCACCGCCAGCCTCCGCGGCCACAGGCGCGTGATAAAGCTGAGCACCTGGCTGTCGATCTGGGCCGTGCAACTCAAAGTTCCGAGAACGGCCATGGAGCGATTGGCCTCCGGCGAACCGAGATCGACGGGCCACGGAATGGGCGTCTTGTTGTGCGTGGTCTGGCCGCCGTTCTCGTGCCGCTCGCAATCCTCGGCGAAGGGCGCCCCCGAACCCTTGCGCTGCTCGATCGCTTCAAAATAGGAATCGGCTGCGTTGAGCATGTCTTCGCGCGAAGTGCGTTCGCCAGCAGGCACGTCCGCCAGCAGGCCGGGCCGCGGCGTCACCAGGTTCTGCATGCGGTCGGGCCGCATATTGCGGCCAACACGTGCTCGATCTCGGTGATCCGGCCATTCGCCAGCTTCAGGCGCAGCGCGATGATCAGCGGTTTATCCCACTCCTTCATGACGCCGTAAAAGGCTACCTGTTCCGTAGCGGGATCGACAGTATAGATCTTGAAGGTAGTCGGGGCCTCCGACGCGCCCACCCACAGACCGTCGCCGACGTGGATAGTCGCTGTATTCTCGGTGAACCGCACACCCTTGTCCAGGGGCAGGCCGGCTGGGTCGTGCTTCACCAGAGCCGCGAGATATTGATCCACCAGCGCGGTCATGCAGGTCCGGTCGCAGTGATGGGCAGTTTCCGCATTCCCCTGCGAGGCCGCGCCGAGGGCGAAAATCGCGGCCGTCATCCATAGTCTCCGCATAATCCGGGCATTATACATCGGCACGCCTAATGCTACATTCGAAGTTGTGTTTCGGCGCGTAATCTGGATTGTGCTCGATAGCGTGGGCATCGGCGAGATGCCGGATGCCGCGGCCTATGGCGACGCCGGCAGTGACACGCTGGGCAATATCGCGCGTCTGCGGGGGCTGAAAGTGCCGAACCTGGCTCGCCTGGGCTTAGGCAATATCAAGCCGCTCGCGGGCATTGCGCCGGCTTCTGCCCCCGCTGCAGCGTACGGCCGCTGCACGTTGGCATCGCCCGGCAAGGACACCACTACGGGGCACTGGGAAATGGTGGGCATCCACCTCGATCGGCCCTTCCCGCTTTTTCCCCAAGGCTTCCCGCCCGAGATGATGCGGGAATTTGAGCGGCGTATCGGGCGCTGCACGCTCGGCAACAAGGCCGCTTCCGGGACCGAGATCATCAAGGAACTGGGCGAGGAGCACATGCGCACCGGATGGCCTATCGTCTATACATCCGCCGACAGCGTGTTCCAGGTAGCCGCGCATGAAGAGGTGATCCCACTCGACGAGTTGTACCGGATGTGCGAGACGGCGCGCGAGATGCTGCGCGGGCCAAACGAGGTGGGGCGTGTGATCGCACGGCCTTTTGTGGGCAAGCCTGGCAACTTCACGCGCACACCCAACCGGCACGATTACGCGGTGCCGCCGCCTCCAGGCATGCTGCTCGACCAACTTGCGGGACGCGGTATCGACGTGCATGGCATCGGCAAGATCTCCGATGTTTTTCTGGGGCGCGGCATTCGCGAATCCGACAAGACCAGGAGCAATGCCGACGGCATGGACAAGACATTGAACGCCATGAAGACCACGGACGAAGGCCTGATTTTCGTGAACCTGGTGGATTTCGATCAGCAGTTCGGCCACCGTAACGATGTCGAGGGTTACGGCGCGGCGCTCGAACAATTCGACGCGTGGGTGCCCCAATTCGAGGCTGCGCTCGGCGAGCAGGATCTGGCCATCTTCACGGCCGATCACGGGTGCGATCCCACTACGCCATCCACGGATCACAGCCGCGAGTATGTCCCGCTGCTGGTCTTCGGGCCGAAAGTGCGGGCGGGCGTCAACCTGGGGCTGCGCGCGACGCTCTCGGATATTGGCCAAAGCGTGGCCGCCAATTTCGGCACAGCCATCGCCAAGGGCACCAGCTTTCTACCGCAAATCTTATGAGAAAACCAGTGATGGCGGGCAATTGGAAGATGTTCAAGACGCCCGCGGAAACCACGGCCTTCCTGGAAAAGTTTCGGCCAATGGTAGCGCAATCGACGCATTGCGAAATCGTGATCTGTCCTCCATTCACCAACCTGGCCGCCGCAGTGGAAGCCGCCAAAGGGACGGCCATCGCTATCGGCGCGCAAAACATCGCGTGGGCTAAAGACGGCGCGTTCACCGGCGAGGTGGCGGGGCCGATGATCCGTGCGGTGGGCGCCACCCACGCCATCGTGGGACACAGCGAGCGCCGCCAGTACTTCGGCGAGACGGATGAGACCGTGCTCAAGCGGACCCAGGCTGCGCTCGAATTCGGCCTGACGCCCATTGTCTGCGTGGGTGAGCGGCTGGAGGAGCGCGAGGCGGGGGGAACCGAAGAGTGTCTGGTGGGCCAGTTTCAGAAAGGGATCGGGGGACTTACGGCGGAACAGTTCGCGCGCATTGTGATCGCCTACGAACCTGTTTGGGCCATCGGCACCGGCAAAACCGCGACGCCGGATATGGCCGCCGACGCCCACCGATGCATTCGCGCGCAGGTGCGGGCAAAATTCGGAGGGCCAGCCGGCGATGCGGTCCGCATTCTTTATGGCGGCAGCGTGAAACCGGACAACGTGAAGTCGCTGATGGCCCAGCCGGAGATCGACGGCAGTTTGGTGGGCGGCGCGAGCCTGGACCCGGCATCGTTCGCCTCGATCGTGAATTTCTGAATACGTGAAGGTGGGCTGCGACGCTCAAGCCGCCTGGTGACTCGGCTCGTGGTGCAGGCGTATCAACTGCCTGTCGCCGAGCGCTAGGGACGCATACGTTCGGCCGGAGTCGTCGCTGAACTCGACCTCGTACACTCCAGGTGCTAGATTCTCGACGACCGTGCCGACTTGCCCACGCCGCAGTTTCTTCGCGGGCAGATCTTCCAGGAGGGCAACCACCGATAGCGGCTCGATTTCCGGCATAGCGAACCTAATCCAATAGTACATAACAACTCGTCAGCCGCGGAAATCCCTCGCTTCGACGAATGATCCAAGCACTACGGATGGTTGCTCGCTGTTGATTCCTCGCGAGTTCGAAGTCGATTGTGTATCGTTGGCCATACTCGTCAGCGTCGCTCTGGCTTGCCTCCTCCTCCCGCGCCGCGCGAAGTAGCTCCGCTCGCAGGGACTCGGCGTCTCCAGCCGTATACCCGAGGGCCGACACGAACACGCGGGCTTTGTGCCTTCCACGCGGGTGCGCCGGATTGAGACAGTAGTCGCGAAGTTTGGCGACATCCACGACGGCTTCGTCGCCTCGGGGCAGCGTCATCTCCGAACGAGCGTAACAGATCGCTGGCTGTTAGCGACGGCGCTCATTCCACCCCAGCCGCCGCTCGATTTCGCACAGGAAGGCTTCCTCCCGCTCGATAGCCAGCGTCACTTCCAACCAATAGAGCGGCAGCGGAGCCACCAGATCGTCACAGCCTTCGAACAGGTTCACCGCGTCCTTCTGCGTGGTGATCAGAGCGTCCGCACCCCTAGCCTGGGCTTGCGAGCTGATGTACTGTAGCTCGCGCGGCCGGTACCGATGATGGTCGTCGAACTCCACCCAGTCCGCTAGCGGAATACCCATCTGCTCGATCGTTCGGCGCAAGGACTCCGGATTCCCCAGACCACAAAAAGCCGCGGCGCGGTGGAAGGGGCGTGCATCCGCCGGATAGCGGCTCCCGCTGCGATTCTCGATCCACGCTTGCGGCGTAAGGCAGGCGCGAAACACCGGCGCATCGGGATTCCATCGCCGGATCTGGCGTTCAATCGTTGCGGCCAGATCGTTGAACTGGCTGCGCGTGATCAGGATCACATCGGCGCGGGCCAGGCCCTCGGGCGGCTCCCGAAGACGTCCCACCGGGAAGACGCCCCCACCGCCAAAAGGATGGAGCGCATCGATGAGCACGATATCCACCGCGCGCGCCAACTGCACGTGCTGGAATCCGTCGTCGAGAAGCAGAACATCCACACCGAATTGCCGGTGCAGAGCCGCGCCTGTCTCATAACGATCCGCCCCGATTCCTACTGGCGCCAGACCTGAGCGGATAAACAACTGCGGCTCGTCGCCGGTTCGCTCGGCGCGGATGGCCGCCCCGGGCGGCGCGATGAGTTGCCTCTCCGGCGAAAGACGCCCATGCCCTCGCGTCAGAATTCCTGGCTTGTGCCCCCGCTGCTTCAACTCGGTGGCCAGCCGCAGCACACAAGGAGTTTTTCCAGTGCCGCCCATGGTGAGGTTTCCCACGCTGATCACCGGAACGTCCAGTTTGCGGCGCCGCGCCTCGCCGCGAGCCTGCCTGCGCCGTGCGCCCCCAATCCAAATCTGCGCGAGGATGGAGGCCAGCAAGAACCACGGCATGGCCGGGCGGTACGAGGGCAAGTGGCTGGAGTACAGATCGCAGGCCGCGTCCACGGCGCGGGCCGAAGCACCGCGGCGGGCTTCCGCACAGGCCAGCGCGCGGCGGCCGATTTCCTGTGAAGTCTCCGGGGACTCCAGCAGACGGTCCACCGCGGATGCCAGTTCGCCCGCGGAGCTGATTTCCACGGATGCGCCGGCATTGCGAAACTCATCGGCGATGGACTGGAAGTTCTCCATATGCGGTCCCACGATGACCGGCCGGGAAAAGAAGGCCGGCTCGAGAATGTTGTGGCCGCCGCGATGAGCCAGCGTGCCGCCCATGAGGACGACGCCGGCCGCGCCGAACAGGCCGCCCAGTTCGCCGATGGAATCAAGCAACAGAACTCCGGGGAGCGACAGCGCTGCTTCGGATGTGAGCCCGGAGCGCCGCAGGAACCGAATGCCGGCTGCTGCGAGCTTCTGCGCCGCCACATCGAAACGCTCGGGCTTGCGCGGCACGAGTATCAGCAGCAGTGCCGGATGCTTGGCCGCGAGCTCACGAAAAGCCGCCAGCACCGCGTCGTCTTCATCCACGTCATCCGGCTCTGCGGGCGGCATGGTGCTGGCGGCGATCCATACTTTCTCGGGCCGCACGCGCGCGAGCAATGCTAGAACCGGCGAATTCGGCGGGGCCGGGCGCGCTTCGAAATCGTACTTGAAATTGCCGGCGGCCCGGACGCGCTCCGGCGGCGCGCCCAAAGCTAGAAAGCGCTCCCGTATCTCGCCGGTCTGGGTCAAGATGCAATCGGCTTCCGGGAGCACCGCACGAAAGAACCAGGCGAACTTCCGGTAACGCGGAAAAGCGCGGTCGGAGATGCGCCCGTTCACGATGGCGAGGCCCGCACCAATGCGCTTGGTCTCGCGGAACAGGTTGGGCCAGATCTCGGTCTCTGCAATCAGAACGAGCGAAGGCTTCAGGGTGCGCAACACGCGCCGTACCGCCCATACGTAATCGATCGGTGCGTAAAAGATTCCGTCGGTAAGACCGCGTAACCTTTCGGAGGCTACGGAGCGTCCTGCCAGAGTGGATGTGGAAACGAAAAGACGGGTTCGCGGGAACTCCTGGCGGAGGCGCTTCAGGAATTCCACCGAAGAAAGGATCTCGCCTACCGAAACTGCGTGCAACCAGATGGCGCCGGGGCCGGTCTGTCTAAAAGAGCGCGGGAGAAATCCCAGGCGTTGGGCGAGCGAACCCCAGTAGGCGCGGTTCCCGAGGCCGCGGTACAGGAAATACAATAGGAGCACGGGCAACCCAAACGCCTGAAGGACGCGGTAAAGGAAGTAAATGCCTTTTGTTTTCAAACGTTTGGTTCTTTCCTTGAGTATAGCCGCGGCATTCGCGGCGGACAAGGATTCAACCCCATTCCGGCCCGCGGCGGCGGATAGCTACGAGCATCACCAGACCAATTCTAGAGTAACCATCGGGGTGGATCCGTACATCACGGCGGAGAAACAGAAGACGGCGTTCGGCAAGCTCGACCTCTACGGCCGGGGTGTGTTACCGGTGCTGGTGGTCATCCAAAACGCCAGTGACAAGGCCATCCGAGTGGACCGCATGAGGGCGGAATATGTTGGCCCCAACCACAACCGCGTAGATGCCACGCCGGCCAAGGATGTCCGCTATCTGAACGGGCCGAACCGCCCGGATATCGTGCCCGGCCCCACCGGCGCTCCGAGGGTGGGCAGGAGCCGAAAAAATCCGCTGGATGCCTGGGAAGTGGAAGGACGCGCATTTGCCGCGAAGACTTTGCCGCCGGGCGAATCGGCCAGCGGGTTCTTTTACTTTCAGGCTGGGTTGCAGGCAGGGGCCACGATTTACCTGAGCGGCCTCACCGAGGAGCCTTCCGGGCAAGAGTTGTTCTATTTCGAAATTCCACTGCAGTAGGCCACGCCGCGGCGAGCAGAAACTTCCGAGGCTAGCGACATACGGACACAATCGTCTGGTTGCCCTAGCCCGCCGCGCCCGCGATTACTTCCCGAACGGCGTCCATTTCTAAAAATACCTTGCGCGGCGCCGGATCGGAGATATTGCCGGCCAGTTCGCGCACCAGCGTTTCGGCTCGTTGGAAGGCCTCGCGCGCGCCCCCCGGATGCTTCCGCGCCGCTAACAGCCGGCCCAGCGCGGCGTGATTGCGCCACTCGATCAGCGGCATCGGGTGCGTTGCGAACGGCTCCACGGATCGCGTCAGCTCTTCCTCTGCCGTCACGGCATCCCCATTCACCGCGGCGATTTCGCCCAGCAGCCGCCGCGCAACGGCGATGTACTTGGCAGCCCTTTTCTGCTCCGCATTGGCCAGCAGCGCCTGAGCGTATTCCTCGGCGCGGTCCAGCTTCCGCCGAGCCAACCAATACTCGGCCTGAGCGGCGTTATGGCGAATTCCGTAAAACCGCCAGGCGCTGCCCTTCAAGCGCTCGAGCTCGTACAGAGGCAGGATGCGTTCCAGGGCTTGCTCGCTTTTCCCAGGCTCTCCAACCAGGAGATAGTCGTATACCAGGTTGAGCAGCGCGTTGGCTTCTGCTTCTCCGTACTCTGTGCGCTGGGAAATCTCCACGCATCTTTCGTTAAACTCGATCGCCGTGCCCAGATCTCCCATCTCCCGCGAGACCCAGCCGATTCCATTGGGGATTCGCGAAAGAGCCAGCGCGTTGTTGCTGCGCTTGGCCATCTCCATGGCCTCTTGCATGGATCCCATCGCTTCGGAAATCCTGCCGCGATTCGCCAGCGTTAGCCCCAAATAGAAAAGAGCCAACGGCAAGTGAAAGCCATCCCGGGCTTCCGCTGCCAGATGAGATGCCTCCACTTGAACGCGTTCGGCGCCGGCATAGTCGCTCCGCCAGAAGCGCAGGATGCCATTGAAGGTCAGACCGTTTACCAGGGCCGGACGATGCTGCAGCGATCGCGCCGCGGGAATCGATCTTTCGAATGCAGCTTCCGCCTCCGCGAGCTCACCGGATAGCATCTGGTAAATCGCCCAGGCATTATTAGCCTCCGCCATCAGGACTTGATCTCCGATTCGCTCCGCCAGGGCCCGGGCCTCAGGGCTAAATTGCTCCATGCTGGGCACGTCGCGGGCGTTATGTGCCACATGGCAGATTCCGAGCAAGGCACGGCATTCGCCTTCCGCATCCCCAGCGGCACGGCAAACCTTGCGCATGGCCCGGTAGTCCTCGCCCGCCTCTTTCAGGCGGCCCAGCGCCATTTGCGCCAGCGCCCGCTTCTCCAGCAGCACGGCCCGGCGTTCCGCTTGTTGACCTTCCCCCAACCTGTCCACCAACTCCAGCCCGCGGCTGAAGAGGCTAACGGCTTCGGCGTTGGCGTAGCGCGATAGCGCCGTGTCGCCGGCCTGAATCAAAAAGGCGATCGCCTTTACAAAATCGCGGCCACGCTCAAAGTGCGTCGCGAGCGCGCCAGCTATGCGCGCATGCTGACCCGTATACACGCGCTCCAGCGTCTCGCCCGCCCGCCGGTGCAAAAGGACGCGGCGTTTGCTCAGCAACTGGTCGTAGGTAAAATTCTGGTAGAGCGCGTGCGTGAAGCGGTAGATGGTAGCCACCGAGCCATCCGGCAATTCCTCCTCGCCTTCCGCGTGGATCAGCCGATGTAGTTTCCCGAGCACATCCAAGCGCTCTTCCAGGTCCAGCTCATCGGCCTCCAGAAGCGCGGCCAGCACCGTCGAGGTGAATACCTCGCCTTCAATGCTGGCGTATTGCAGCGCCTGCCGCTCGGCATCGCTGAGCAGGCCCACTTTCTTCTCGATCATGCTGCGCACGCTGACCGGAACGTCTAGCTCTATCTGCTCCAACGGCTGCTTTAGCTTCCACGCGCCGTTGGTGCGCACAAGGTCGCCCCGCTCGGCCAGAATCTGGACGGCGCCGGTGGCAAACAGGGGATGGCCCTCGCTCTTACGATGGATCACCGACGCCAGTCCGGCCGGAAACTCGTTTGGAGCGAAGTACGCATCCAGGTAAGCCCCCACGTCCTGGACTCTCAGGCCCTGTAGCGCGATCTCCTCGCAAACCCCGCGCGCACGCATCTCCGTGTAACACTTCTTCAACGTGGGATTGTTGCGCTCGATATCCTCCGGACGCGCCGTGACCACCAGCAGCAACCTCTGGCCGTGGGCCCGCTCCGCCAGGTGTCGCAGCATGTCC
>Ga0182024_10003086_pt1 | contig 40291 bp, 31 predicted proteins | sample P32metaG_FD_120480 | JGI IMG/M metagenome (GOLD analysis project Ga0182024, IMG submission 120480) | Permafrost microbial communities from Stordalen Mire, Sweden - P3-2 metaG (Illumina Assembly) | ecosystem: Environmental > Terrestrial > Soil > Wetlands > Permafrost | place: Sweden: Stordalen...
GCCCCGGCCGCACGGCGTTGGCTGGCACCACTGGCGCCGGACGGCCGCCTTCGGCGCCCGACTCTGACCATTGTCCAAGTTCTGGCGTCGTCCCGCTTCGCGGACCTCGGGTCGTCGCGTATCCATGTCACTTTGGCGCATAAGTCGCTGTCACCGAGCAACTGGCACTCGTAACACCGGTGGGCTGATCGCTTAAGCGTAGAGCGCTGCGATTGACGTCGATTTGGCAGCGCGGACGTGCGTTTGGGCCGGCTGGCGTTCGGCTGAAGTTCGGCCTCGTCCATTTTCCGCGCTGAAAAAGCGGTACGCGCGCCACCCACTGTCAAACGACCACGCCGGAAAGTGCTGTTTCGCAGCACCCGCTGTGGTCAAAACCCATGAGAGGGTCCGTGTCTGCTGCGGGTTGACGCCGTGTCAAAACCCAAAGGACCCGCACAGCGCTGCGAAGCTCGCCTAGGTATGCGCATAGCATATATAATTTATTCATAGCGCAGCGTACGCACGGCCCGACGCGACCAAGCGTGCATTGCCCAAAACAAGTCAAATCTAGAATCAAAGGAATCTCCATCATGAACAGAAATCGTTTTGCCGCATACGCGGCGTACGCTTGTCTTTTGTGTTCGAGCGCCATCGCCATTGCCGACGATCATGCCTACTCGGAAGGGCCGATAGTTAACGTGACCAGAATTCGCACGGTAGACGGAAAGTTTGATGACTACATGAAGTATCTGGATACGACATGGAAGCGCGAGCAGGAGGCTGCAAAGAAGGCCGGATACATCATCAGCTACCAGGTGCTCACGGTCGAGGCGCGCGGTCCGGATGATCCGGACGTGCTTCTAGTGATCACCACCAAGAACTGGGCGTCGTTGGATGGGGCGCTCGCGAAGGGAGATGCGATCGCCAAGCAGATTGAGGGCTCGCTGTCTGCGTCGAACCAGGCGCAGAGCGATCGTTCGAAGATTCGGCGCGTGCTCGGCTCGTCGACGATGCAGGTGCTGGAGCTCAAATAGCAGCCGCCGGCGACCCGCAACGGCTTGGAGAACCGGGCTGAACGTCCGGCTTCTCGATTTGTGTTTCGGGCGCTGAACGGCTGATGAACGGATTTCAAACTACTTTCCTGAAAACGAGAATTAGCATGCATAAGACGTTGCGCGCAGTGCTGTTGCTTATTGGGATGAGCTTTGCCATTTCGGCCCTGGCCGATGAAGGGATGTGGACCTTCGATAATTTCCCGGCCGCCAAAATGCGGGCGAAATATGGCTGGGCGCCGGATGCCGCATGGCTCAAGCACGCGCAGCTTTCGAGCATAAGACTTGCGCAGGGTTGCTCGGCGAGCTTGGTATCGCCCGACGGGCTCGTGATGACGAACCATCATTGCGCGCGTGAATGCCTGAGCGATCTCGCGGACGCCAAGCACGATTACATTGCAAAGGGCTTTTATGCCGCGACCGGGGCGGACGAAAAACGATGCCCGGAGCTAGAGGCCAATCAGCTGGTTGAGATTACCGATGTCACCAAGCAAATGGAGGCCGCCACTGCCGGCAAATCGGACCGCGCGTTTCACGAGGCGGAGCGAACGGCAATAGCGAAAATAGAGAGCGCGTGCGGCACCGCGGCGGATGTGCGCTGTCAGGTTGTCACCCTGTACCATGGTGGTGTCTACGATCTATACAAGTACAAGCGGTATCAGGATATCCGCGTCGTATTCGCGCCCGAGGAGATCGCCGCGTTCTTCGGTGGAGACCCGGACAATTTCACGTTCCCGCGCTTCGATCTGGATACCGCATTCGTGCGCATCTACGAACAAGGCAAGCCACTGCACGCAGACAATTATCTGAAGTTTGCAACCAGAGGGGTAAAAGAGGGCGATATTGCCTTTACCAGCGGCAACCCCGGTGCCACCGAACGTGAGGATACATTGGCGCAGCTTGAGTACCAGCGCGACGTCGCGCAGCCCTTTATCCTGAATCTATATTCCGAATTGCGCGGCGTGCTGACCGAGTTCGGCACCAAGGGGCCGGAGGAAGCGCGCACGTCTAATACGATGCGATTCTTAGTTGAAAATTCGCTGAAGGCCTACAAGGGCCGGCAGCTTGCCCTCGTGCAGGGCTCACTGATGGCCGACAAGGCACGCGCTGAGGCTGCCTTTCGCAAGCGGGTCATGGCGGATCCGAAACTAGCCGCGGCCGATAGCGGCGCCTGGAACGCGGTGGCGACGGCCGTGTCGCACGGGCGGGACATATTCGTGCGCAACTCGATGCTGGAGCGTATTCCGCCGCGCCTCTCCCCCCTGTTGGGTCACGCCGTAGCCTTGAACCGCTACGCAGCCGAAATTGGTAAGCCGGACGGGCAGCGACTGGAAGAATTCTCGGATGCCAATTTTCCGGCGCTCAAATTGCAGATCACGTCACCGGCGCCAATCCATGCGAAACTCGAGAAGACCATCCTCGCCTGGTGGCTCACCAAGTTGCGCGAAAATCTCGGCACGAGCGACGGCGACGTTCGTAAGCTCATGGGTAAGCGCAGCCCGGAGGAGATCGCGGCTGCGCTCGTCGACGGAACGAAGCTGACGGACGCGAAGCTGCGCGCACGATTGCTGACTGGCGGTGCCAAGGCAATCAATGCGTACCACGATCCGCTGATCGATTTTGCCCGCGTTCTTGATCCTCTGGCGCGCGCAGTTCGAACCGACTACGAAGACAATGTAAAAGCGGTGATCACCAAGAATGCGGCTCTTATCGCCAAGGCGCGGTTCGTGCTGGAGGGAAAAAACGCCTATCCGGATGCGACCTTCACACTTCGATTGTCCTACGGAGCGGTGGCCGGATACCAGGAAAACGGTCATGCCGTGGCGCCGGTCACGAATTTCGCCGAAGCCTACGCTCATGCCACAGGTCGGGACCCGTTCAAACTGCCGGACAGCTGGATCAAGGCAGAAAAGACGGTCAATCCTGATACGAACCTGGATTTCGCGTCAACCAACGACATCATTGGCGGTAATTCGGGCTCACCTGTGATTGGGCGCAACGGCGAGGCCATCGGTCTCATCTTCGATGGGAACATCCAGTCGTTGGGCGGCGATTTCGGTTTTGACGCGAGCGTCAATCGGGCGGTGGCGGTCGACGTGAGCGGCATCACCGAGGCACTGAAGAGCATCTATCACGCCGACCGCCTAGTGAAGGAACTGACGCCTTGAAGTTTAACGTCGAAAGTAGCATTTCCGTCGTCTTGCGCGCGTCATAGCATCAGCGGAGATGAGACAAATGAAGAGACTCGTGGCGGCTTTGTTGATGATTGGCGCTGGCATTGGACTCGCTAGCGCCGACACGCAGTCGTCCAAAGACCATACGGCGAAGGACTCCGATGTCTCGCAAGAGATCCAGCAACTCGAACGCGATTGGGCCAGTGCCCTCGCTGCTGGCGACTTAGACAAGGTTGCCCAGATCGTCGCTGACGATTGGACGGGCATCAACAACGACGGCAGCAAGGCAACGAAACAGGGCCTTCTGGCAGCTGTTAAGGCTGGGAAGGATAAAGCGGAGACCATCGAAGTCGGGCCCATGGAAGTCAAAGTCCTGGGAAGCGTCGCGGTAGTCCAAGGTACTGATATCGAAAAGAGCGTGGTAGAGGGCAAGGATACCAGCGGGAAATGGGTCTGGATGGATGTCTTTGTTAAGCGCCAAGGCAAATGGGTAGCCATTCGGTCCCAAGCGGCTTTACTTAAATAATTGTGCGCATCGACTTTCCTAGGGTGCAATGGCGCAGGCCGTCGGTTGGCGCATGCATCTGACCTGAAATTGGACGGGAGCAAGATGGCTCCGGACTTACAGTGAGGCAGACATTCGGACTGCGATCTGGGCTTCGACAAGGTGCATCGGCCATGCGCAATCTCTTCGCTTCAATAGAACTCTCGCTTTTTTTAGTTCTATGCGCGACGGCCACCGTTGCGCAGAATGCGCGACCTGTCCTGGTAGAAAACATCGTCGAATCGCAGACCGTAACGTTGGAGGGCAATACACCGCCCCAGGCGCTGCGCGCCGAGAACGACCGCGGCGCCGTCGCCGATACGATGCAACTCGATCATATGCTACTCGTTCTCAAGCGGCCCGCAGAGGGTGAAGCGGCGCTGAAAACATTGATTGACGATATGCACAATGTCGCTCTGTCGTCGGGCTATCACAAATGGCTCAGTCCGCAGCAGCTTGGAGCGCGCTTCGGGCTCGCGGCCGCGGATCTGAATACCGTCCAAAGGTGGCTGGAATCCCATGGGTTTGCCATCAACCGGGTGTACGAGAACGCCCTCGTCATCGACTTCACCGGATCCGCCGCGCAGGTTCGCGAGACCTTTCACACCGAGATTCACCACCTGGCGCTACCTAACGGCGAACAGCACATTGCCAATATCCGCGACCCGGAGATTCCGGCGGCGCTCGCCCCGGCGATTCAGGGCGTTGCATCGCTGCACGATTTTTTCCCGCGCTCGCACTCCGTTCCGCTCGGTGCGGTGAGTTTTGATCGCGCCAGCAAGACCTGGAAACCGCGCTTCAACATCAACATTGGCGGTTCCGTCTTCCACACGCTCGCTCCGTATGACCTCGCCACCATCTATGATCTTCTGCCGCTGTGGAAGCAGGGCTTCACGGGTAAAGGTGTGACCATCGCTGCGGTCGAAGATAGCAATCTGCTTCACTCGAGTGACTGGCAGGAATTCCGCAAGACCTTTGGTCTCGACAAATTCACGCACGGCACATTCCGCCAGATCTATCCTGGCTGTCGCAATCCGGGTCAGAACGGCGATGAGACCGAAGCCGCACTCGATGTCGAATGGTCAAGCGCCGCGGCTCCCGACGCTAACATCGAGCTTTCGGCGTGCGCGAACACCGCGACGACATCCGGGCTCGACCTTGCGATTCTCGGGCTCATCGATTTTGCTCCACCGGATATCATCACGGACAGCTACGGCCTGTGTGAAACCGTCACGGGCGCTGCCGAAATTGCTCTCGAGAATCGGGAGGCCCAATTGGCCACGGCTGAGGGCACAACATTTTTCATCGCCGAAGGCGACGACGGCGCGGATCAGTGCGCACCGGTGGAACCGACGAACTACGCCATCCTTGGCATCAACGGCGGAGATAACACCGCGTCCGCTTACGCCGTCGACGTCGGGGGAACCGATTTCATGGCGCAGTACAACGCCGACGTCAGCGGCATCCCTTTGAGTAACTATTGGAGCGCCAAGAACGATCCCACCACAAAGGCATCGGCGCTTTCCTATATTCCGGAGATCCCATGGAACGACGGGTGCACCAGTCAACTCATCTACAGTGATCCAGTAAACGGTAGCTATTCGCACTCCTATGGCGTGAGCGGCTTCTGCAACTCGGTGCTCGGGAAGAAGGAATTTCTATTTGATTGGGCAGGCGGCGGCGGCCCCAGCACCTGTTTTACGGGCAAGCCTGCCATTCCAGGCGTCGTTAGCGGCACGTGCAAGGGCAACCCCAAGCCGGTGTATCAGTACTTCGTTCCAGGCGTGCCCGACGACGGCCTGCGCGATCAGCCTGATATCTCTCTCTTTGCCAGCGATGGCTCCTGGGGCAGCTTCTACCTCGAATGCATGTCCGATCAGAGTGAGGGCGGCGCGCCGTGCACGGTCAGGAACGACGCCGTAGTCCAAGGCGGCGGAGGAACATCTTTCAGCGCCCCCTCAATGGCCGGCATTCAGGCGTTGATCAACCAGAAGTTTGGCCGCCAGGGCAACGCTAACTACGTCTATTACGCCCTCGCGCGACGGCAGTTCAGCCAGCCGGACGCTTATGAGTGTGATGCCAGCAAGACCGACGGTGCATTACCGGCAGCTGGCTGCGTCTTTCACGATGTTACGCGCGGTGACATCGATATTCCCTGCGGGCGCAATCCTGATGGCAAGTTTTACGACTGCTTCGGTGCTGCGGGCGCCAAGATTTTCGGCGAGCTCTCTGCCACGGACTCCAAGAGCGAGCCAACCTACCCGGCGACGTTTGGGTACGACCTCGCAACGGGACTGGGGTCCGTGGATGCGACTAATCTTTTCAATGCGTGGCCGCAACCCTACTAGGGCACACCGGGGATTGGCGCTTGTGATGCGGACGATGGCATTGTCAACACCATGCCGGCGGTAACGGATCCTGCCGGCTGGGTTGACCGCGCCGCTCGTACACACCCGCGCCAGCTCTTTCTCAAGACGCCGTCCGGCCGCCAATACAGCTATGAATCCTTGCGCGAGGAGTCAGGCCGCTTTGCGTCGGCCTTGATCGAGCGGGGCGTCGTGCCCGGCGAGCGTGTGGCCGTTCAGGTGGAAAAGTGCGCGGAGGCGGTGCTCTTATACGTCGCATGCCTGCGCATGGGCGCCGTATTCGTACCGATCAATGTTGCGAATACCCTCAACGAAGTTGACTATTTCCTGCGTGATTCGCGGCCGCGGATCGCGATAATCCGTCCAGCCGACCGGACGGTGCTCGAACCGCTGGCAGAGCGCGCCGGGATTCCTCACGTCGAGACTCTGGGCGCAGACGGCGAGGGGTCGTTCCTCGAGTCCGCAGCGCAAGCCACTGCAAACTTCGAATCGTTGCAGAGCAGCGCGAATTCGCTAGCGGCGATTGTTTATACCTCCGGTACGACCGGGCGATCCAAAGGGACGATGCTGACGCGCGCCAATCTCGCGTCCAATGCCGCAGCGCTCGTCGAGACCTGGCGCTTTACGGATCGTGATGTCTTATTGCATACGCTGCCGCTGTTTCACATACACGGACTGTTCACAGCGATCAACACGGTGCTGGCGTCGGCGTCGAGTCTGTTGCTGCTGCCGAAATTCGAGGCCGCGAGCGCGCTGCGACACCTGCCCGAGGCCACGGTCTTCATGGGCGTCCCGACCTACTACACGCGCCTCCTGCAGCAGGTCGGGCTAAATCGTGATTCAACCGCACACATGCGTTTGTTCGTCTCAGGATCGGCGCCGTTGCTCCCCGAGACGCACCGCGAATTCTTGCAGCGGACTGGCCATACGATTCTCGAGCGTTACGGTATGACCGAGACCTTGATCAATACTTCGAATCCCTACGAGGGACCGCGCGTACCCGGCTCCGTTGGAAGGGCGCTGCCGGGAATCGCGATCCGCGTGGCCGTCGCCGAAAGCGGCCTCGCCACGCCTGAAGCGAGCGAGGTGGGCTCGCTCGAGATCATGGGGCCGAATGTGTTCGCCGGTTACTGGGGGGATGCGGAAAAAACGCATGGCGAATTCACGGCGGATGGCTGGTTCAAAACCGGCGATCTGGGGCACATCGATCGCGACGGCTACGTATGCATCGTTGGCCGGGCCAAGGACCTCGTGATCAGCGGCGGCTACAATGTGTACCCGAAGGAGGTCGAGTCGGAGTTGGATGCGGTACCCGGCGTGCTGGAGAGCGCCGTATTCGGCGTCCCGCACCCGGATTTCGGTGAGGGCGTTACTGCGGCAGTGGTACAAAAGGCGGGCGCCGCGCTGTCAGAGGCGCAGATCATCAACGCCATCCACACACGACTGGCCCGCTACAAGCTCCCCAAGCGCATACTTATCGTCGACGAATTGCCACGAAACACGATGGGCAAAGTCCAGAAAAATGCGTTGCGTGCAACTTATGCGTCCCTGTACCGGGCATCCTGACGGCATGATTCGCTGGTTGTCAGCGGCATGCGCAGCGCGATTGCTGAGCGGCGACGCGCGGAGCCGGCATGACTGAAATATCTCAATTGCAGGCCGATGTTCCCGTGCCCCTGACGTCGGCGCAGGTGCGCGGTTTTTGGGCCGCGTGGTCCGGCTGGACCCTTGATGGGATGGACTCGTTCATCTTCGCGCTGGTTCTTGCTCCTGCGCTGACGGAGCTTTTGCCCAAGTCGGGGATGGACGGTTCGCCGAGCCACGTGGTCTTTGCAGGCTCGGTATTGTTTGCCGTGTTTCTAGCCGGTTGGGGAACCTCCCTGGTGTGGGGTCCCATTGCCGACCGATGGGGAAGAACCCGCACTCTTGCCGCCGCCGTCGCCTGCTACGCTCTGTTCACCGCCGCCGCAGCGCTGGCGCAGAACGTCTGGGAACTGGGTGTGTTTCGCTTTTTCGCCGGCGTCGGTATCGGCGGCGAGTGGGCCGTTGCGGGTACTTACGTCGCCGAAGTATGGCCCGAGTCACGCCGCAAGATGGGCGCCGGGTACCTGCAAACCGGATACTACGTGGGCTTTTTTCTGGCCGCGGCACTGAATTACACCGTCGGCGCCAGCTTTGGTTGGCGCGCTATGTTCCTCTGTGGCGGCGCGCCCGTGCTGCTCGCATTCTATATGCTCTCGCGGATTGGCGAATCGGAGCGCTGGCATCAGGCAGCGCAGTCTGCGCCGCGGGCATATCCGCTGCGTCAGATCTTCGCCGGCGAGTACCGGCGCCGTACGTTATTGAATGCGGGCCTGGTCACGGTTTCGATCATCGGTCTTTGGGCTGCAGCCGTGTATGAGCCGTCCGCCATTGTCACACTGGCGAAGAAAGCCGGGCACAGCGCGGTCGAGGCTACACGCCTTGCATCCTTTGGCACGGGGCTCTTGTCGATTGGCACGTGTCTCGGCTGCCTCGCCGTACCGATGCTGGCGGAACGCTTTGGGAGGCGCTGGACGCTTGCAGGGTTCTTCGTTGGCATGGCAGTTTGCATCTGGTTTTCGTTTGGGTGGGCATTTTATGTGGTCGACGGTCTAGCCCTCTTCATCGGTAGTCTTTTCCTTCTCGGCGTGTTCGGTGGAAACTTCGCGATGTACAGCCTATGGCTGCCCGAACAGTACCCGACCGCCATTAGGGCGACGGCGTTTGCCTTCGTAACGTCTTTCGGACGGTATATCGGTGCGGGAGTCAATTTTCTGATCGGCGCCGGCGTTCACAGCTATGGCAGCATGGGAATTCCAGTCGCTACAACATCATTGGCGTTTCTTGTCGGGTTGGTGCTGCTGCCGCTGTGCCTCGAGACGCGCGGCAAGAAGCTTCCTTTTTGAGGCGACGCTGCCGTTCGGCGCTCGCTTGCACAGGCCATCAGATGCATTCGCGCGTGTGGACGCGCTGCTATTTTTGCCCCTTTAGGTAGGCGATGATATCTGCGCGAGATTGCGCATCATCGATCTTGAAGAACATCTTTGTGCCAGGAACGAGGGCGCTCGGATTAATCAGCCAGCGGTCCAGTGTGACTTCATCCCAGGTCAAACCTGAGGCCTTGAGGGCTGCAGAATAAGAATAATCCTCAACGCTTCCCGCACGGCGTCCGACGACACCACGATGTCTGGGGCCCAAATCGTTGTCATCAATGGAGTGGCATCCGCCGCACGCTTGATACAGAGCTTTGCCACGCACCGGATCGCCTTTAGACGTGCCATCCGCCGAGGCAAGCGCTACTGCGGCGATGAATCCACAGGCCATGACTGCACATGTCGCGATTCTGTTCATGGGTCTATCTCGTCTCATAACATTGCATCCACATTGCGTTAGGGCATAGACACCCCCCGCTATCCGATGACAGGACTGCCGTCAGGGCGGGTTTATTCCATTGAGAATTACCACGGGCCTCCGCAGGAGAATCCGAATGCCCGCAGCGGAGGTGAATGCGGACCGACCGCCCAAGGGCTGCCCCCGGTCTACCACGACTGAGCACAAGGATCTCTCGTACTGAACGCAACAACGGGGGCTTCGACGGATGCCTCTATCTGCAAGAAGCCTCGCCGTGGGCAGGCTTCATCTGCGTCGAAATGCGTTGTACAGTGAACCGTCACTCATCAGGGAGCACACAATGCGCAACAGTATTCTGACCTCAATCCTGATGAGCGCAGCGTTGCTCGTCGGCACGGATGTGAAGGCCCAAACTCCGCCACCCCCCAATCTCGACACCATTCCCGAGAAGATGCCCTTCAGCAACCCCTACGGCGTGCCCATCAGCGCGCAACGCGCGCAGTCGCTGATCCAGGCCGCGTCTGCGGAGGCCCTCAAGCGGGGCTGGGCAATGAATATTGCTGTTGTCGATTCAGGCGCCAATCTTGTTGCATTTCTACGCATGGACGGCGCACAGCTCGCATCAATTACCGTGGCAGAGCACAAGGCGCGCACGTCGGCCAAATTTCGCCGTCCGACAAAGGCCATCGAAGACGCCGTACAAAAGTCCGATTACAAGTACATGTTGAGTCTCGATGATGTCATTGCATCGCGTGGCGGAATCCCACTGATCGAGGACGGTAAGGTCATCGGTGCCATCGGTTGCTCGGGGGGCACGGGTTCGCAGGACGAGGTGGTGTGTACGGCGGCCGCCGTCCTCATTAATAAGACCAGTCAGTAAGCCAAGACCGACTGAGTACGCGGAGCGACCGTTCCGCGGTGCGCGAATCGACAGCTCAGGCAGTCCCCCGGGCGGATCTCACGACTGGATTAGGGCAGGATCCACAACGCACCCAAGGGAAAGTGGGACCATCGGGCGCCGCCAATATGCGCCGGCGCTCGCCTGCAGGATGGACATTCCGGCCGCCGCGGCGACGCCAGCGACGGCGGTCGCGCCCTCGTCGGCTTAGCTGCCGAGTTGGGCGCGACTTTCCGCGTACTTACTTGTTCTCACCCTCGGGTTCGTGCTTCGCGGGCGGCGCTTTCGGAGGAGGCTTCGGCGCCGCCGGTTTGACCGCGCCCGGCTTTGGTGCGTTCGGCTTCGGTGGTGCGCCTGCTGGCGGGTGTGTGCCCGCCGCCGGTGGGTGTGCGCCTGCCGCCGGGGGTGTGTGTGCGCCTGCCGCCGGCGGGTGTGCACCCGCCGCCGGCGGCGTGTGTGCAGCGCGCGTCTGTTCAGCCGAAGCAGGATGCGGGGGGGCATTCGTTGCGCCGTGTGCGCCCACGACGCCGGGGGCGTGGAAGGCGGCGGGTTTCGGTGTGGCCGCAATCGGAGGATGGCCTCCATTGGCCTTGGCGAAGGCCGTCGGTATCTTGGCCGCTTCCTGGACGTGCTGGTGTTGTACTGGCGTCGGCGGAACGTGTTGTTCCTTTGCCGCGGCGCGCTCCTGAGGAGTCGGTGCGGCCTTAATCCCGCCCGATCCGCCGTTGAAGCTCACCCTGTTGACGGTGGTGTTGTGGACCACTGTTTCGTTGTAGGTGTTATGCACCACTGTCACGTTGACATTGGTAACGGCCTGGTTGTACGCAAAGGCGCCGCCGACCCAGCGTCCGCCGCCGAATCCCACGCCGACGTAGCCGAAACCGTAATTCACGCCGCCATAGAAACCGACGTGCGGACCCCAGTAGCCGCCATTGAATGCATACACGCCGCCAACAAAGCCCCAATAGCCCGGAGTCCAGAGTAGCCCCACGCTCGGCGGCTCGACCCACGTACCAGGCACCCAGAAATAGCCCGCGGGCGCATAAGCCCAATAGCCCGGAGTCCATAGATAACCCGGTGCAGGAACCGGCGGTTGTTCGTATTCAGGCAACGGCGGCGGCGGCTCGGTAGCCTGAACTTCGACATCAACGGCCGGTGCGGCAGCCGGTGGCGGCGGCGGTGGCACGTAAACTCTGGGTGGCGGGGGCGGTGGAGGAGGCGGCGGCGGCGGTGGCACACGCACCGTGGCGACGCAGGCGCTCAGCAAGATTGCCGCCGCCAACACCGATGCCACCCCTCGCAGGGGCAGAGTAACGAATTGCAATTTTCTCAATGATTTCGACATGTTGCCCGCCATCCTAATGTTTGTAGCGCAGAGTACGCAGCCGAGTGCCCTCATGGAACGTATAGCGTCACAGTTTGCCATCGGCTGACTGCCGTGACGCAAAAATCCTTAGATCACACGTTTCGGGGTGGCGCCAATAGGCGACATGTGATCCGAAAATTCCCAAAAACCTAGCCAGATTTTCGCGCAAGCTTGGCTGATAGTCGAGTTACAGTTACTTAAGGCGCGGGCGTCAACTCGGGGAATCGCGAGTTGCAGCTAGACGTACAGCCAGACACCTTCAGATCATTGGGGAGTTGGCCCGTGACTCAGCGGCTGCCAAAAATCGCCAAAGCCGTTGACCTCACCCACGTCGAACGCGTGCTGCAAAGCGCAATGGGTGCAGAATCTCTCTATTGTGAGCGCTGCTTATGAATTTGAAGCGATTGCCGCCGGTCAATCCCCGGTCTCTCGCCGCTGTCTTCAGGTTCGATTCGCCACGCGCGATCTGCCGCGCGCCTCTGACTCGAGAATCATCGCCTTCTTTAGCCAGTGCCGAGCCTTCTGCTCTGCGTTCTTCGCAGCCGCAGTTTGCCCAGCGTCACGGTAGGTCAGGCATTTCGCGGCCCACTCATGGGCTCGCTGGCTCGCTTCAACGTGGGCGGCAAGGTCGCGTTGTATGTCGGGCCGTGCGTTCTGGGAGCCGTTCCTTGCTGACATCTTGGTCACAGAATAGCAAGCCTCACTTCTTACACGGAAAAGTACGCTGCAACGCCCGCAAAAGTATTATTTCAATGGGATCCTCGTCGCGCCACGCTGCTTTGGTCGGCATTCCATCCTTAATCTGACGATCCAATAACGCGAGATAATTGTCTTCGTTCAGAGTCAAATCTGGGGTACAAAAGAGTGGCTCCTTGTTGTCGGCCTGCAGTGCCGAATTGGCCCAGAGATAGCCATTGCCGACGCCATCAATATAGGTCTCGATGCTTTCTATGCTGTCTGCTTTCCGAGCCACCTTGTAAGCCTTTAAAGGCATCGAATATGCAGGGCTTGCGACGAGCGCCATTAACGCACAGCAGGATAAAAGTAATGACTTCATGGATTTACCTCGCGGTGGTGGATGGTATGTCGGGAATATTGGCTTTTCAATGGACCTGCGCACGTCCTCGTCACGAAAGGAGCACGCGCTCTATCACGATTGCGGCCAGCCGCGCGGCGTGACTGTCCGAGTGCATTTACTCGTATGGCGAGGCTCTCGCTGTCCTTCAATGTGATTGATCGCGCGTAGAATGGCGTGGAAAGCGCACCCTCGGAGGGGCAGTCATGATCGTGGGCTCGCACATCATCATTTATAGCCGGGATCAGGCAGCCGACAGCGCCTTTTTTCGTGAAGTTCTTAGGCTACCCCATGTTGATGCGGGCGGTGGTTGGTTGATCTTTGGACTTCCGCCATCCGAGGTCGCCATCCATCCCAGCAGTGGCGCACCGAGTCATGAATTTTATTTAAAGTGCAAGGATGTCGAGGCGTTCATCCTCGCGATGCGCGCCCGTTCGCTCGTATGTACACCAGCGCGACACGAGCGTTGGGGAGTACTGACAGAGCTCACGCTGCCTGGTGGCGGCAAACTCGGCGTGTACGAGCCGCGCCATGCACGACCGAAACCGGCTCGAGTGATTGCGCGTCGAGCGCAAATTCGCAAGCGGCCTCGCAAAGCGCGCAAGCAGGCAGCGCCGCGCAGCCGGCGCGGCAGGAAATAGCGAGGAGCGGAACGACTCGCGCGGCAAGTCGCCGCGTTGCAACTCGAAACCGGCTCTGTGTAGCCTCCGAAGCTCCGCCAATAGATGGTTCAATGTGCAGAGGGTGTCTGCGGCGCTGCGGCGAGAGGCAAGCTCAAGCGACTGGCGTGTTGAGCGTCGTGGTAGATTTTGATCTGTGCAATTCGTGCGTCCTCGAGTTTCTCGTACCCCAGGCGTCCGCCGGTGTTGTAGTTTTTCTGGTAATTGGGTGAGTTGAGCGGCGCGACAATCAAACGCAGCCGGGCGCCGGCTGGAATGCGCCATGCAATCCAGTTGAATTCGAACGGGATCTCTACGACCTCGCCCGGCTTGAGCAGCTCCTCCTTGAACTGAGAGTTGCGAAAGCGTGCGCGGCGAATGTCTTCGCCCAATCGCACGGCAGACCCGTCGGGCAGCACCATCAGTACCTGAGCCCACACATCGAAATCTGGCGCATCGGCTGAGCACACGAGAGTCAGATGCATGTGGCCGGCTACCTCGGTGGCGCGGCTCAAAGGAACCGAGTGAAACGTAATCGCGCGCCTCTGGAAGGCACGAAACTGACTCTTCGCATCCTCGCTCTCCGCATACTTGGCCACGTCGAGTTCCGGCAGCTCGCGAGGATCGCTGACGATGATAGCCGGCGGCTCTTTATTTGGCGCCTTGGCTGCAAGGCTGCCGGAGTGAAATGTGTCTTGGGGCGTTCCCTGTGAATCAGCCAAAAATAGATTCAGCGTTTCCCCGGATGATGTCGCTTCGAGCGTATGTGCATATCGCCATTCGTCCGCGCCCATCATGAAGTATGTGACCCTGTCGCGCAGTAGCGCCGGCGGCGGGCTGCGGCCGAGCGTAGCGTCGTACCAGTCGGCATGCAGCTTTTCCATATCAATCACGGCGGCGTCCGGTAGCGAAAGACCTTCTATGTCTTTTGTGGGACTTTGCGTGCCGGCGTGATCCCACGGTCCGATGATGAGGTAGTGCTGTGCGACGGCCGCGGCCGGCGCATTGGCAACGTGGCGCCGGTAGTAGTGCAGAGCTCCGGGCTGATCGTCATCGTAGTACCCCGTGGCGGTGAGCACTGGCATGTTCATGCGCGCGTAGTCCTGCGTCGTTGGCTCCGCTGCGAGGTTGAACGCTTCATCGCCCAAGTGGTCGAGCCACATGTGAATGAATGATAATTTCTGGCCTCGATCATCGATCATCCACCAATCGTCCGCGGCGATGCCAATCGCAGCATCCAGCTCGTTGAAGGGGCGGTACGCCGCATACGCCTCGAGCAACTTGCCTCTCCAATAGCCGTGATTGGCGATGAAACCCGTATTGAGCGCCCTGCCAGAAACGTAGCCCATGATGATGGCCGACCACGCCTGTGGAATCCCGTTTGTATTGGGCACATCCCATCCGGGGTAAATCGGCACGTAGGGGGCAATCGCGGCAAGATGCGGCGGATGTTGCGCGGCGGTGTGCCACTGGGTCATCCCGACGAATGAGCCGCCGTACATCACGACGCGTCCGTCACTCCAAGGCTGCGCCGCGATCCACTCGACGAGATCATAGCCATCGCGCCCGACCTGCAGGCCGAGATTATCGTTCTTGAAACCTCCCGAGCGGCCCCGGCCGCGCACGTATGCCTGTACAAACACATAACCGCGGCGCGCGAAGTTTCCCGGGGAGTCCCCGTGACGGCCGCCGTCGATGTCGTACTGGGTCAGCGTGAGTACCGTCGGCAGCTTTTCCTTAAGATTCGACGGCTTTGAGATCCAAGCCTCAAGCTCCGTACCATCGCGCACCCGGATCATGCGGCTCATCTCGATGTCATAACCGGGCCCGACTTCTGCGGCACACACAAGGCTCGCCGGCAGCAGGGCAACGGGTGCCGCCACGAGTAGCATTCTCAAGAAAAATCTGGCTCTCATTGCGACTAGCACTCTGTGGGCGTTTCTGTTCGCATTATGGGGCCGAAACAGCGATTTTGAGCATGCGGCTCGCAGCTGCCGAGCGGATTCGTGACCCCTGACCGCCAATGAAGCTGCACGGCAATAATGGCTTACGACGACGTGCCGCTGCGGCCTTTTCACTGGCGCACAAGTATCGCAAGCTCGGGCCGGGTATTCGCGGACGGATTTGGGCTTGGAATCGTCGGCATCGCGCTCAGTCTCGCGGTGCCTGAGCTCTGTCGAGCGGCCGTGTCGCTTGAATCTCTTGGCAGCTCCTCGCTGCCAGATCATTTCGGGCGCAGGCGATCCTTGCCTACGACATGCAGTGAACGCTTCTGGTCAGCGCGCAGGCGGAGGCGGTCGACTTCGGTCCGTCGCGCCCGGAGCATGGGCCGGCTCAGGGCAGATCCTGCAATGCCCCGAACGTTCCCGGCGTCGTGGCACTCTGCAGCAGTACGCCGGGATGGGTGGTTACTACGCCATTCTGCGTTGGGTTTGTTACGCCGTTGCTCACCACGATATCGGGTTTGCCGTCGCCGTTGATGTCTGCAATCGCGATCTCGTTAGCACCGGGCGCAGGGTATATGGTCGCCGCCAGGAATCCGCCCGGATTTGCGGGATCGTGCAGCAGCACAGTAACGGTCTGTTGCCCGCCGATGATGATGTCGAGGTGTCCGTCACCTTCCAGGTCTGCGACTATGATGGATTGTGGTAGATCCTGCGCGGCGATCGGATAGCTGACTGGCGCTGCGAAAGTTCCGTGAGCCGCCGTTTCCTGCAGGAGCACGTTGACCGTCGGGGACATCCCACCGGTCGGACCCGGATCGGTGATGATGAGATCCTTAAGTCCATCACCATTCACATCCGCGATGGCGATGATGCTCGTTCCCGCCACGTTCTGATTTGCCGTCGGTGTAAATACGCTCACGGGCGCCGCGTAGGTAGTCGCCGAAGCCGCGCCTGTGTGCATCAGTACTTTGACTCCGACATTATCGGTGAGTGCGATATCCGGAGCACCGTCATCGTTGAGATCCCCGACTGCCACCCAGTTGGCGCCGCCCGAATACAAGCTGATCGGTGCAGCAAACGTTCCCGGTGATGTTTGCACAAAAAGCGAGACATTGAAGTCAGCGGAGACGAGATCGGGTAGGCCGTCGCCGTTCACATCGGCAATCGCGAGCTGTGAAGCTCCGGGGCTTGCGAGGACGAGCGGCGTATTGAACGTGCCAGGACTTAATTTGTCGTTGAGGAACACCCGCAGGACGCCGTCGTCGGCGCTGGCTGAGACGACGTCATTCAGGCCATCGCCCGTGAGCTCCGCGGTGGCCAAATACAACGGATTGTTACCGTCCGGTGTCAGCGTCGGAGTGGCGAACTCGCCGGCGGCAACTGACAGGTAGGCCTTGAGATTCGAAGCATCCGGCGCCGACGCCGGCTCGTCAGTGCTGAGCGCGACGACATCGGCAAAACCGTCCTTGTTGAAGTCGGCGCTCACGACACCGAGTGAAACTTCGGTCTGCGGACCGGGCGGCCCGCATTGGAAGCAATAGTCGCCATGATCGTAGCCGCCGCAACTGGCAAGGAGGCCCGGCAGTACGATGGCCAGGTGAGCCTGCCACGATGCGACCCGGCGCCCTGAACGGTGTTGCATCGCTGGTTTTGACATGGATGTCCCTGCTAGGGGAAGAGTTAAGTCGTGCATAAGTTCCTCCTCACTATCCGTCTCTATCGGAGATGTCGCGCTGTATCGGGCGAGCAACACTCAAGAGTGACGTCATATCCGATTGGTCGTAGTGGGCGTCTTGGCCCCCTTCGGCCCATCCGCGCGCCTCCGTAACCGCGGAACTCATGAGCTATAACGCCTCATATCCAGCGGCGTTGACCGGATTTTCGCGAACGCAGCTGCTGGACGAATCCGTTCACTCCAGAGTCGATGATGTCTTCAGCGCCTGATGGCAATGATTTCAAGTGCCGGTGTCGACGCACACAGCATAAGCGTGGCAATGGCTGCTCGTGTCCCGATCGCGCTAAGTATGGCGCCAGACTTCGTTGGTGCGTCGCTATTTCCCCGGCATGTCAGCGGTCGTGAGTTTCTGGGAGCGAATCCAGCTGTCCGTGCGGGAGTCCAATAGGTCGAGCGGCAATACGCCGTTGCGTAATATTTCGTCGTGAAAAGCGCGGAGGTTGAACTTGGGCGCCAGCGCTTTGGCGGCACGCTCACGCAGCTCGCGGATCTTCAGTTGCCCCAGCTTGTACGCCAGGGCTTGCGCGGGCCAGGCGATATAGCGATCCGTCTCAGACTGAATCGTGGGTTCATCGACGGCTGCGGATTTGCGGAAGAAATCGACGACTTGGTCGCGCGTCCAGCCCTGAGATTGAAGCCCGGTATCGACGACGAGGCGCACGGCGCGAAAAAGTTCACTCGAGAGTCGTCCGTAATCGCTCACCGGATCCTGATAGAAGCCGACCTCCTTACCAAGCTCCTCGGCATACAGCGCCCAACCTTCGATGTATCCGGAGATTTCGATATGCCGGCGGAAGTTTGGTAAGTCAATCGTTTGTTGCGCCACCGACTGCTGCATATGATGCCCAGGAATGCCCTCGTGATAGGCAATCGCTTCGTCAAGGATGAGCGTGCGCTCGGCGAAATTGGATGTTGCGACGACCACTCTGCCGGGGTGCTTGCCATCTGGCGTACCCACCTGATAGTGAGTCGGACTTGCAGCCTGGAAGGCTGGTATGGCTTCAACGGTGATGGGTGAGCCTGGAATGAAGCCAAAGAGCTGCGGCAATTTGGGTTGCATCTGCGCAAGGTATCTGCGGAAGTCGTCGACGATCTGCTCCGCCGATGTGGGGACGTATTTGGGGTTGGTCTTGAGTGCCGCGCGGAAGGTTGCCAGGTCCGCAAAGCCTTCCTGGCGTGCAATCGTGAGCATGTCGGCCTGAAGACGCTCCATCTCGCGCAGGCCGATCTGGTGGATCTCGCCGGGCGTCAGCTTGCTCAACGAAGTGCGACTCTTGATGTCATTGAGATAGCGCGGCATGCCGCCGGGCAAGGACGTCACGCTGAGCGTGGAGCGACCGCGCGGGGCGTACTCAGTGGCAATGAAGCTTGCAAAGGATGTGTAGGCCGGGAGCACCTCATCGACGACGGCGTCGTTGATAGCTTTGGTCAGACGCCGCTGATCGTCTGGGGCGATGCTGGCGGGGAAATGTCGCGTCGGAAGCAGGAAGGGATCCGCTGCGATGATTCCCTGGCATTGCGCGGCGATCTTCTCCAGCAGGAAGCGTACCGGCATGAGGTTGTCCGCCATGCCCGCGCGCAGCACCTCTTCGGTCTGGCTGAACACGCGTGGGATCTGATGCAGCCGGGCGATGTAGTCCTCGTATTGCCGCACCGAATCGAATGGTACGGCAAGCGGCAGATCGGCCAGACGCACCTGCGGACCCTCAAGCTGGTTCACCGGCATTTCGTATTCTTTGAAAGCGTAATTCTTGATGCGCTGTTCGAGAGTGTCGCGCATTACCTCGTGCGAGAGCGTGTCCTGTTCAGGAAAACCCGCGGTCGAGATGGCCTTCACGCGCGCAAGAAAACCCTCATCACTCGCGTGTGCACTCTTGACCGCCGCAAGGGACTCATCGTTCAGCTGATCGTTATAGCGATAGTCACCGAAGGACGTAGCGCGCTCCGGATGAGCCTCGAGATACGCCTCGTATTCCTCTGCAAAGAGGGCGTTCTGCGCTGCGATGCGCGATTCAAGGGACGCGGTCTTCGCAAAGGCCGATGTGCATGCGAGAAGGGCCCAGCATCCGATGAGTAGAGTACTGAGTGCTTTCTTGCGCATGCCGAAAAGACTATCACAGGAGCGCCGTTGAGAAAGCCTTGACGGAGCACCTCTTGGGCGGCTGCGATTCGCACGCGTCGCCGATGCGCGAGCGCCTATTTCTGGGTTGGAATGTCGATGTAGCTGCTGCTGTACCAGCGGGCTTTCACCGGCACCTTGCCATCGGCGACGGACTCCTCGCTCACGTCGGCGCCGCTGCCGTAGTTGATCTCGCGGTCGGCACGCTTGTTGATGCCGAGCACCATCACCACGCGGCTGCCGGCCTGCAGCCTGCGACTGGTCAGTCGTTCGCTGCGGATCGTTAACTGCTGGCGTTCGCCGGCCTTTAGGAGGTGGCGATGCACGCGATCACGCGCGTAGCTCGCACGGATCTCGTAGACCGGCGCGAAGAGCGCAAGATATCCGCCGCTCGGTAAGAGTTCGTACAGGGCAATGTTCAGATCCATGTCCATTTTGTTCGTGGTGAAATCCAGTCGAGCGGAAAATAGGCCAGCTATGTCGATCGGGTGCGCCAGCGGCTCACTCACGAATGTCACGGCATTGTGAGTCTTAAGATCCCTGCTGAGGAGGGCAGCGGTTGCGCTCCAGTTGGCATCACTGCGGTCTTCGAGGCTGACGGTCTGGCCGACAAAGGTCGTGGCCGAAGTCCCGTGGCGCACGAGGGCGTCGTCATCGCCCTCGCGAGTTGCGGCCAAATAGAATCTCAGCGACCCATTGGCCATGCCCTCAAGCGATGCGGCATGGCGCCATTCGTTCGCTCCCATCACTTCGTAGTTGACGCGGCCCTTCAGTAGGTCAGGTCTTGAACTACCCTTGAACACGGAATCGAACCATTGATAGCGCAGCTCGCGCAAATCAATGAGCGCGGCCGGATCGACTTGGTAACCCTGCAGATTGGCGAGCGGCCCGTGTTGCATGGCGCTGTCGTCATAAGGCCCTATGAGGAGGGTCTCATTGGCGTGCGGATTATATTGATGATGCTGGGTAAAATAATACAGTGCGCCGATTTCGCCGTCGGCGTAGTAGCCGGCAGTCGTCAGCACTGGGATGTCGATATGAGCGAATTCCTCGCGGTAGGGAATCAGCTTCTGCCAGAAGCGGTCGTAGCTCGGGTGATTTAGCCAGCGCTGAAAGATCGGGTCATGCCCGCCGTGCACGCGACCGAAATCCCGGTAAGACTTGCCGCTCGTATACCACTTCTCATCAAGTGCGCGCCACTGCGCTTCGTCACCGCAGCTCTTTTGATCCGCGGCGAGCATGTGCGTGGAGCAATAACTGAACCGGTACGCGGAATTGCGGAAAATGCTGCCCGCCATCGGAGCGTCGATTCCCGGCGCGGTGGTAGCCGATGTCGCGATCGCCTGCAGGGCGGGGGGCAGGCGCTTCGCTGCGGCCCATTGCACGAAACCACTGTAGCTGCCACCGTACATGCCCACCCGGCCGTCGCTCCAGGGCTGTTTGGCAATCCAATCGATCACAGCGCGCGCATCTTCACCGTCGTCCTGATAGGGAACGATTCCCTCGGGGCTGTCAGCTTTGGCGCGGATATGAGCCACTACGCCTACGTAGCCGTGAGCTGCGCACTCTTTGGCGTAGTTCGTAGGGGAGACGTCAAGCGTCATCGCGAGGAGCGTGGGTAAGGGTTTGACGGCGCTTCGCGGGCGAACGAGCACGGCGGATATGCTTCTGCCGCTCGCAGTCTGGATCGGCACGTCCTCCGCGGTCATGTAGCGCCGATGATCATCATCGGCGTCGAACGCACTAATCAGAGGCCCAAAGTTCCGATAAGCGTCGAACGTCAGATAGGTACGGATGAGCTCGACCGCCTCCGGCAGCGTAATCGTGCCCTTGGGCCGCCGTTCATCAAAGGATTTTTGCAAATCCAGCTGTAGTACAGACAAGGGTGTGCGCAGACGTTTGAAGAGCGCGTACGCGTCCGGATTGTTGAGCAGCAGCAGCACATCCTGAAACGACTGCGTAAATGCTTGCGCGAATGAAACCCGGTCTTGAGCCTCGATGGCGCGGGCGCGCACGTAGATGTCGGACACGACCTCCTGGCCGCCGAGACGGTCGGGGTAGGCGTTCTGACGCCGCTCGCGCAGAGACTGCTGTGTTGCGTACGCGGCTGCGTAGTCACCCGAAGTCAGCTGCAGCGCAGATAAGTTCTCAAGGTAGCGCTCTGTGTCATTCTCCTGATACACCGGCAGGATGCGCACCGCCAGGTCGCGCATGATGGCCGCGGTCGCTGCGTCCCCTGCGTATACGGGCGGGTGAAACTCGAACTCTTGCGCGGCGACGCGGGAGTGTGAAAATGCAATCGACAACAGAAAAATGACCCATGTGGCCATCCGCGCAGCCCCTTCGGGCCCGGTTCGCCGCGACACGCGCTGGCGCGAAGCCGGCGATCGATACGGCGCTGCACCGAGCGGTTGCGCGCTAGACATGCCGGCATTCTTGCGGCCCTGAGTAGCGGATATCCTCATTGGTGGTTGATTGCCGCTGCCCGCTGCGCAGCGGCGGTCTTGCTGTGCATGAGCGTGCGTATCGCGGGAGCCTTGATGAGATGCAGGACGCGCGTAAAAAGCGGATCGCGTGCTTGGGCAGCTCTGCCAACGTTGATGATCGTGGTGCCTTCAAGTTCATTGCCCAAAACGTCAATCACGCGCTCGAGCGCCTCGTCGTCAAGCGAGCCCAACGTGTCATCGATGAGTGCCCAGCGAGGCTTCTGCAGCGTGATCCGGGCGAAAGCGAGGCACAGCTGCTCGTCCTGGCTCAATTCCCGGTCCCAGCGATTCGTCACGTCGAGCATCGGCACGATGCGATCGAGCCCAAGGCGCGAGAGCGCGTGCCTGAAAGCGTCGTCGGCGAACCCATCGGACTTGAGTGGATATGCGAGAACCTCACGCAGCGTGCCGCGGGAAAGATAAGGCGTGCCGCGGGGCAGATAAAACATCTCTTCATCTTTGGGTCGCGTAATACGTCCCGTGCCATACGGCCACAATCCAGCGAGCGCTCGAAACAACACTGTTTTGCCCGTTCCCTGGGCGCCCACGATGAGGATGCGTTCGCCGGCTGTAATGACGATGTTCTTTTCCTTGAGCATGTCGCAGCCGGCGGGAGATACGATCTCCAAATCCTCTATCGTGACCGTCCCCGGCTCGCCTTCACTGTAGGTGATGCGGCTCTCGAGCTGCGGCGGCTCGTCGGAGGCGGTCATCACGGCGCGCCGGAAACTCGCCACACGCAGCAGCGTCGCTCGCCAGTCTGCGATGACGCTGAAATTGTCCACGAACCAGCGCAACGAGGACTGCGCCTGCGTGAACGCCGCGGCTGCCATCATCAGGCCGCCGAAGGAGATCTTACCGGAGAAGTAGAGCGGCGCTGCGACGAGTATGGGCGCGACGATCGTAATCCAGCCGAAGCCCGCGGTGACCCAGGTGAGGTTGGTGAGGCCGATGACGAGCCGTCGTGTCGCGGCGAGCACGTTGGCGAGGTGCAATTCGACGCGCTGCCGCTCGTGCGCTTCGCCGGCTGCAAGTGAAATACCGTCGAGATGCTCGTTGATGCGCACCAGTGAAAAGCGCAGGTCGGCCTCGCGCGCGTAGCGTTCGGCGTTGCGGTTGATGAGATCGCGCCCGACCCAGTAGCTCAGGAGCGAGCCCGCTCCAGCATAGATGATGGCCGCCCACAGCATGAATCCCGGAACTGCGTAGTCGGTGTCGGCGATACGGAAGGCGAAGTCTTTGGAGAGTATCCACAGGACTCCCGCGAAGGTGGCAAACAGGATGGAGGCTTGCAGGAGGCCGATGCCGAGATCGGCAGATAGATCGCACAGTTTGCGCGCGTCCTCGTGCATGCGCTGATCCGGATTGACTCCCATGGGCCCCGCGTGAGCGAGCCAGAAGGCACGGCGCGGCAGCATCCAACCCTGCAGCAGATCGTGCACGAGTCCTTCACGTAGTTTGAGTTTCAGCAGCTCAGTCAACCATCTCTGCGCCACGTTGAGGATGAGGACAACTCCGGCAATCAAAAAGAATATGCCGAGCTGCACCAGAAACGCATGTAAGTCGCGGCGCGACAGGGCGTCGAAAAATGGCTTGTTCCAGCGATTGAGGACAATCTGGCCGTAGGCCGTGGCGATGACGATGACGAGGATCCCGGCGACGAGCCCGATGAGCGACTTGCCCACAGGCGAAGCCAAGAGCGCTCGCACAATCATGCCGAGCTGCGGTCCCAATCCCGAATGGGCGGGATCCTCGCTCTCGGATGCGCCGCCAGAGGTGTCTTCTGGGGAATGCATTGCCCTGCTTCGCGCTTCCTTAATGTGCGTCACAAAATGTGGTTCCCGAGCTGCCATTTAACCCCTCGTGCCGGCCTGTTTCGCAAGCTTGCGAGGAGCTAAGGCGCACCGGCAACTGCATGAGACATGATGCAGATGACGGCAGCGGTGACATTGACGAGCGTCACGGAATCCTGGTCGAAGGTCGTATATGACTCGCCGTTAATAGTCACACTGATAAGCGCGGCTGTCAGCGGCGGTCGCAATACGAGCTTGGCAGTGAGGCCGCTGGCGATCTCGAATCGCAGCGTGTGTGCGTCGAGCCTGCGCAGGGAAAAGCTCAAGCTGCCGTAAAGAGTTGGCATGCGCGAGACCTGCACGCCGGTGCCCGTAATCCACTCCGGAGCAAGCCCCGCGGCCAGGATCAGCTCATTCTCAGCAGGGCGTTCGTAGGCAAAGAGGCTGCGCACGGCGAGCACGTACTCAGCGGCAATCCACGTGTGCGGCAGATCGCCCAGGTGAGCCGGTGCGCGCGGGTCGCGCCACGCAATTTCCGGCCATTGATCCCAGGCAGGCGGACGACGGTCCGCGAGAAAGAACCGCAACAGCTCCAATGCCGCGTCGCGGCGCCCGAGGCGCACGAAGGCACCGATAATGCGGATTTCGTAGGGAGTGTAATTCTGCCAGTCCAAAGCGCCGCTGCGCTTGCGGCGCCAGTCATACAGGTATCGGTCGAAAGTGTGTTCAACCGCACAGCGGTCGAGTTCACCGAGCATATCCAGAAGCGCAATGGCGTTCGCGGTGGACGTCGGATCGAAGTCTGCCCACTCGATGCTGCCGGGTATGAAGCTGAGGTTACGCTCCTTGCGGGTCCGCTCGATCGAGGGGAAGAGGGCGGTGGCGATCCGCGTCGCGAGCGCCTGCCACCGTAGAGCGACGCCTTCTTTTCCGAACGCTCGTGCCAGCTCGACCGCATCGCGCACACCGCGCAGAGCCCAGAAGTCGTCCCAATATGAATGGACTGGCTGCGAAAGGTACCCCTCGTGGCTGACTGAAATCGGCAATAGGCCGTCCGCTTCCAACAGTCCCTCAATACAACCGACCGCTCTGTCAACGCACGCCCACAGATCCTGCACCAGCCTCTGGTCCGCGCAGAACCGGTAGTAATCGGCGATCAATGCGATCAATTGTCCGTGGCTGTCGTGCTCGACGAGCCAATCGGGCCCATTGCCATCAACGCAGCAGGGCACGAAGCCATCCGCGCGCTGGTACGGTGCATACCAGCGGATAAAATCGCGCACCTCATCGACCCGTCCCATGCGCAATAGTGCCGCGCTCATGATCGTGCCGTCGCGGATCCACGAGCGCGTGTAGCGTCGCGGTCCAGGTTGCAGCGCCGCTCCCGAGCGGGTCACGAGCACATGAGCGGTCGCCGTGAGCGCCGCGCGGATGGCATCCGCGCCCCAGCCGCCGGCAATCAACTGCCTGACCGGAAGCATCGCGTCCCAATTGAAAGCCGGCTCATCGATGTTCCCCCGGATCGTTACGGGCATGCAGGAGACGACAACGCCGCGGCTCTCGCGGGGCTTAGGCGACAGTTCGAAGCACAGCGCTCCCTGCGCGAATCCGAACGCGTCGTGCGTGTGCGTATTTGGTGGGAGTGCGCCGGTGGCAAGACAACCCGCGATAGGTCCTTCATCGAAGCCGATTGCAGCAAAACGGGCCGGCGCGCGGTTCGGCATCACGAGCGTCGTTGCATCGACATGCACTGCACCTTCGCGCCACGCAAGATCGTGGATGCGGCTCACGCCGCCTAAAATGCCAAAGCGCTGCCAGGGTGGCGTCACCTGAAAAGGTCTTATCAGCACCAACAAAGAAGCCATCAAAGGCCCCGTCGTCAGATTCTCGAAGCCGTAGCGCACGCGCAACACGCCGCTCGCGGTGGTCTCTGTCTTGATATGCAGACGCCACTCTTCGCTTTGCCAGGTCACGGAGGGGACTGGGAGATAGGCCTGCGCGAGCTCCTGCCCTGTTACGACGTCCGCCCAGGTGAAGAGCCGCTCCTTGACGCGCAGCATGGGCTCGATCGAAAACGACCCTGGAGCGACCTCCACCATACCCTCTTCATTCATGAGCGCGCAGTGTGTGCCGTTTGAGATGCCGCTCGGCGTCCAGTAGCTTTGCTCGCGATGCAGCCAGCGTGGATGCCAGCCACGTGACTCGTACTTTGCGATGTTGTGCCAGAAGGCGTCGATGGATCGCGAGAACTCGAACGATTGCGGCCGCAGAGCCGCACCTCCTGAAGAGGCGTTCATCTCCAGACGCAGGAATCTCAGCCGCGCGTCGGGCGTATAGACGTAGCTGCGCGTGCCGCCCGCACGCAGCGCCACGTGCAGTGTCTTCCAGCGCTGCCCGTTCATCGAGCCGTGAACACGAAAGCCGCCAGCGGGAGCGCCCGCCAGCCAATCAATGATCAGTCCGCCGAGCGTGCGCGGCTTGAGCCAATCAATCACAATCCAAGGCGCGGAATCATTCTCACTTGGTCGCCAGCCACTGCCGGTAAGTGCATCAGCGGCGGCGAACCCAGCCTGGGCGCTTGAGGCTTCGACGTTGGGCGTAGTGCTGGGGGTGCAGTCTTCGATGTCGAGGTCGTCGATCCAGACGCTACCCGCGCCGCCTGCACCCGCGACGATGGCGATCTCAATGGCGCCGAGCGATGCCATGACGCCGCCTCCGGCCGGTCCCCACGCGAATTCCATCTCGCGGCTCGTCACTTTGGTTTTAGTCCAGCGCGCCGGAAGAGCCAGGTTCTTCTTTACATGCCGCCAGACGTTCTGGCCGGTGCCGTCCACAAGCTTGATCTCGAGGTTGTTCAGCGGACCGCGGCCGCGCAGCCGCAAGCGCAGCACGTAATCCTCGGGCATTGCGCGCTCGACGACGCGCCGCGCGACCACGAAGCCGCCGCCACCCTTAAAGTTGAAATCCATCCGCAGCGCCGTGCCGGCCTGCGAGAGTTTGAGTTCCGCCTGGCCCGAAGCCACGGCCCGCCAAGTTGCGGCCTCAGCAGATAAGTTTTCGTGTTTGCTCATCAACGCGCTCAGTGTGCCGGGGGCGAGCATGGATGGCAAAGCACCCGTGGTCGAATTGTGACCGTCTGCGGGCGCGCGATAGTGAAAGCTGCCGTGACACTCCGGGAAACCGAGCGCGGGTTACGCGCAGCGCGCTTGACGGCGAGCTCATCCATCCGCCGCGGAGCGCTGCGCTGGTTTGGTACGCTTGGTAGGCACCCCATGCCGGGCGAGCCGGCGTATTGTCGGATCCTTAATCAGATGCAGCACGCGCGCGAACACCGGATCGCGGGCTCTGCCGCGCCCGATATGAATGATCCCGGTGCGTTTGAGCTCGGTCGCGAAAATGTTGATCACGCGCTCCCGAATTTCCTCGTCGATCGAATCAAGGACCTCATCGATCAGCACCCAGGGCGGTGCGTGTAGCACGACGCGCGCAAAGGCTAAACTTTGCTGCTCGTCATCGCTTAATTCGCGGTCCCAGCGCCGCGTGTTGGCGAGCATCGGCACGAGACGCCGCAATCCAAGCAACTGCAGTGCCTCGATGAATGCCCGTTCGCGAAAGCTCTCGACCTTCAGGGGGTAGGCGAGCACCTCGCCCAGCGTGCCGGGCGGCAGATACGGCGTACGCGACATGTACCAGAATTCCTCACCCTTCGGCCGCGTGATGCACCCCGCGCCCCAAGGCCACAGACCCGCGAGTGCCCGGAACAGCAATGTCTTGCCGGCTCCCGGTTCGCCGATGATGAGGACGCGTTCCCCCGCGGTCACTTCCACCTTGGTTTCCTCCAACATCGTGCAGCCGGCAGGGGAGGCGATCTCGAGGTCTTCGATGCCGATCTTCCCAGGCGCGCCCTCGACGAAATTAATGCGGCTTTCGACGTCATGCAGTGCATCGATCGTGATGACTGCGCGCCGAAAGTTCGCAACGCGTAATAAGGTTGCGCGCCAGTCGGCGATGGTGCTGAAATTGTCCACGAACCAGCGCAGCGACGACTGCACCTGATTGAAGGCGCCCGCGGCCATCATGAGGCCGCCGAATGACAAGCTGCCCGCGAAATACAGGGGCGCCGCGACGAGTATCGGCGCGACCAGCGTAAACCAACCATAGCCCGCCGTAATCCAGGTGAGATTGGTAAGCCCGGTCACGAGGCGGCGCGTGGCGGCGAGCACGCCGGCAAGATCGACCTTCATGCGCCGCGCCTCGTCGGCTTCGCCACCGGCGAGCGATATTGCATCTATGTGCTCGTTGACCCGCACCAGCGAAAAGCGCAGATCGGCCTCGCGCGCGTAGCGTTCCGCATTTTGGTCGACCAGGCGGCGGCCCACCCAGTAACTCAAGAGCGACGCAGAACCGGCATAGATGATGCCTGCCCAGACCATGTAGCCCGGGATGACGATGACCCGACCGGCGATATGGAACGCGAAGCCGCTCGACAGCGCCCACAGCACGTCGATGAAGGTGACGAGCAGGATCGAGGCCTGCAGTAAACCCATGCCCAGATCCGCCGATAGCTCGGTGAGGTGTCGCGCGTCCTCATGCATGCGCTGATCGGGGTTGACTCCGACGGGACCTGCGTTTGCCAGCCGGAACGCCCGACGCGGCCGCATCCAGATCTCGATGAGGTCGAGCGTCAAACCCTCGCGCAACTTGAGCTTCAACATCTCCGTGAGCCAGCGCTGGGCCACATTCAGGGCGAGCAGCGCTCCTGCGATGATCGCGAATACGCCCAGCTGCACCAGAAATTGCCGGACGTCGCGGTGCGAGAGTGCATCGTAGAAAGGTTTGTTCCAGCGATTGAGGCGGATCTGTCCGTAGGCCGTGACCACGATGACGAGAAACACGCTGGTCGCAAGCAGCACAAGCACGTTGCGCACCGACGCGGCCCACAGGGCGCGCAGCATCATGCCAAGTTGCGGGACGAGGCCCGAATGGGCAACCTCCTCCGGTGCGGATGCGCCGCTTTGTAGCTCTTCCGGTTGTTCACTCATCATAGTTCTCACTCGCTCCGGAGCACCGCGGTCGTGCCATTAGTCGATACCTTGCCATTAGCTGGCCCAGAAGAGCATGAAAAATGTGCTCGGTGCGCTCCTGCTGTGACTCACGCAGGGATAAGCATTACATGAGCCGCCTCGAATCTCTGATCAGTGCCATGACGCTGCCCGAGAAGCTCGGGCAGCTCACGATGACGACCGGTGGATATGCGGTGACGGGACCGGCCCGCGTGGAAGACCCCAGCGGCGCCATCATTGCCGGCACGATCGGTAACCTGCTCAATGTGGTCGGTACGGACGACGTGTTCAAGATGCAGCGTCTGGCCGTCGAGGAGTCGCGACTGCGGGTTCCGCTCCTCATCGGTTTCGATGTCATTCACGGACATCGCACCTTGTTTCCGGTGCCGCTCGCGGAGACGGCATTGTTCGATGCGGCCACTTGGGCACTCAGCGCGCGCGAAGCGGCGATCGAGGCGAGCGCCGACGGGGTGGCAATGACTTTCGCACCCATGTTGGACGTGTCTCGCGATCCGCGTTGGGGCCGCAGCGTGGAAGGCCCGGGCGAAGACCCATGGCTCGCCGCGCGCTTCGCCGAGGCCAAGGTGCGCGGCTTCCAGGGTGCCGATCTTGCCGCGCGCGATGCGCTAGCCGCGGTCGCCAAGCACTTCTGCGCCTATGGACCTGTCACGGCCGGGCGCGACTACGCCTCGGTGGACATTTCGGAGCGCACGGTGCACGAGGTCCACCTGCCGGCCTTTGCTGCGGCGGTTGCCGCAGGTGTAGCTGCCGTCATGCCCGCATTCAACGACCTTGCCGGCGTTCCTATGACGGCCAACGCCGCTCTACTGCGCAACTGGCTTCGCGGGCACTTGCGCTTTGACGGGGTCATCGTCAGTGACTACAACGCCATTGGCGAACTGATCCACCACGGTGTCGCCGCGGATCTCACCGAGGCTGCCGCTCTGGCCCTCAACGCCGGAGTCGACATCGACATGATGGCCAATGCCTATCGGCAGGGCCTGCCGAGTGCCGTCGACCGTGGGCTCGTGAGCGTGGCACAGATCGATGCGTCCGTTCGGCGTGTGCTTCTCCTCAAGGAGCGCCTTGGGCTCTTTGAGGATCCGTATCGCCGTGGCGCAACGTCGCAGGCTGCGGCGACCCTGGCGCAGCGACGCGCGCTCGCTCGCGCGATTGGCGGACGCGCCATCGTGATGTTGAAGAACGGAAGCTCCGTGCTGCCGCTGGCAGACTCTATCCGCCGCCTCTGCGTCATGGGTCCGCTCGCCGATGCCCCTGCCGAGATGGGTGGCCCCTGGCCGGGCGCGGCCGACGCCGATGCGCATGTCAGCGTCCTCGCGGGTCTTGCCGCGAGCCTGCCCGGCGTTGAAGTCCTGCATGCGCGCGGAGTCGCCATCGATGGGGAGTCCATGGCGGATGTCGGCGCCGCGGTCGAGCTGTGTGCCCACGCCGACGCGGTCGTCCTCTGCCTGGGCGAGGCAGCCGCCATGAGCGGCGAGGCGGCGAGCCGAACTGAGCTGGGCCTCCCCGGAAAGCAGCGCGCATTTGCCGAAGCCGTTCTCGATCGTGCGCGGGCGCTGGCCAAACCGGTCATTGCACTCCTCTTCTCAGGCCGGCCCCTGATCGTGCCATGGCTCGTCGAGAAAGCCGATGCCGTGCTCGCATGCTGGTTTCTCGGCAGCGAGGCGGGCAACGCAATCGCCGATGTGGTCACGGGCCGCATCTCGCCGAGCGGACGCACTCCGGTCACGTGGGCGCGGACGGCGGGTCAGATTCCACTCTTCTTCGGGCAGCGTCCGAGTGGACGTCCCGCGGATCCTAAGGACCGCTTTACGAGCAAGTATCTCGATGCACCGAATGAGCCGCTATTTCCCTTCGGACATGGCTTGACCTACGGCAACTTCACCCTCTCGAATCTGCGCGTGGCGCCGCAGCAAGTGCGCGAGAGCGAGAGCATCGAGGTGCGAGTTGATGTGACCAATGACGGTGCACGTGCGGCCGAGGAGACGGTTTTTCTCTTCACGCATGACACGCTCGCAAGCATCTCTCGCGAGCTCCTCGAACTTAAAGGCTTTGGCAAGATCGCGCTGGAGCCGCGTCAAAAAGGGACGGTCACCTTGATCCTGCCGGCGACAGAGTTGCGCTTCCTAGGGATCGATCTTGCTTCGGTGTTTGAGCCTGGCGAGGTGGAGATACTGGTCGGCCCATGCGCGGACCGCTTGCAACTCCTTAAATCGCGCGTTCACTTGTTGATCTGATCCGTTTCACCATACGCCTGCAGTTCGGGCAGCTAGCGTGCGCTCAAGCGAAGAATGTCTTTTGGCAGGTCGGCAGCGCCGCGACGATCAATGCAGGAGGAGGGGGAACGATGGTCGGGACGATCATTGCCGGGGCCGGGCGGCTTTCTCGACCGCCGGAAACACTGCGATTGTGACGCTTAACGGCAGGGCATTATCGCTCGGCGCATCGGTCACCTTGGTGGATACGGTCGTCAACGTTCCTGCCCCTTAGGGCCACGAGGCTTTGTTACAATACGCCCGAATCTCAAGGCAGCCGTAGGCCGCCGGGAAGATGCCGCCAAGCGGGCGATGATTGGCATCAGCATGGGCGGTGCTCACATCGAACCCGACCAAGCGCACGCAATGGCACTGTGCTAAAGAGGGCGTTGCACCATGCCGCACGCCAATTCAAACGTAATGCCTGTCGCTTTCTTTGGACATGGCAGCCCAATGAATGCTTTGGAGAAAAATCGCTATACGTTGGCATGGGAAGAGTTTGGGCAGGTCGCGCCCCGGCCGCGGGCAATCCTGTGTGTTTCGGCCCATTGGTGCACGCGCGGCACTGCCGTCACCGCCATGGAGGAGCCGCGGACCATCCACGATTTTGGCGGCTTTCCGCAAGCGCTCTACGTCATTCACTATCCGGCTCGTGGTGATCCGGCTCTGGCAGCGCGGGTTAGAGAACTGCTTGCCCCGACCGAGGTCGTCGAGGATACCTCTGACTGGGGATTGGACCACGGTACATGGTCGGTCCTGCGGCACATCTACCCGAAGGCTGATGTGCCAGTCGTGCAACTGAGCCTCGACGCGACGCAGCCACTCGCGTACCACTATGAGCTCGCAACGCGCTTAGCTCCCCTGCGCAATGCCGGCGTCTTGATCATCGGCAGTGGCAATGTGGTCCACAATCTTCGCACGGCATTGCACGTAGATGGCGCTACGGCATTTGACTGGGCGGCGCGCTTCAATGCGCAGGTCCGCCGGCGCGTTCTCTCACACGATCATGCGGGACTCGCCGACATGGATTCGCTGGGTCCGGATGCGCCGCTGTGCATACCGACGCCAGAACACTACCTGCCGTTTCTCTACGCGATTGCGCTGCAGCGATCCGATGATCGAATCGCCTTCCCTACGGACGGCATTGAGCTCGGATCCATCAGCATGATGAGTGTCATTATCGGGTCGAACCTGTCGCCATAGGGCGCAAAGTATCTAGAGCACACTCGGCACGCATTAGCCGATCCCGGGGGACGAACTCCACACCGTGAATCTTGCGCCACATTCGACGAGCCGCTGCGAAATGTGGAGGCGCGGGCGGCACACGCCCTCAACGTAACGCGTCGAGGCAGCCGCCCACCCTCAGACTGTAGTAGTCCCTATTGTTTGTCAAAAACCAGGACGTTGTTGAAGGCAGCTCCTGCGGCGCTTGTTCCTTTGCTCGTGAGCGTCAAAACCTTGCCGTCTTTGGAGATCGTACGCGTCGTGGTGCCTATCGACTTACCATTCTTCTTCTGCACGCTCGTGGCCGTATACGCGTCGATACGCGTCACTGCAAGAGTGTCGAAGTCCGGTGAACCCGTGATCGGGTAGTCCTTGCCGTCGTATTTGTAGTTGGAATGCCCGGAGGACTTGCTGCCGTCCGCGGCTACTACTGTGTATGACAGCGCAACGCCTTGCGCAGTCGTCGCGTAGGTTCGTGTGTGCGATTGGGGTGCTGGACCGGGACTGAATTTAGATTTCGCAATATTGAGCGTCCAGGTGCCGTCGGTCGGATCCGCCGCAGCTGCCGCCGAAACCATGGCGACACTGCCGATACTTAGAAGCATACCGACAACAAACATCTGTAAAGATTTGTGCATACAAACTCCCCGTAAACAAAGGTGTGTGGATTTTAGTTATTCACGACTGAGCAGCGAAAAAACCGCTTAATCGACCCTAGAAACTATGCGCTTCCGCATCCGCCACCACAATCGAGTAGCGATGCGGATCGGCAGCTGGTGCGTATTTAAGCGGGGATTGTTTTAAATGGCCTCAAATAATTCGCCATCGCCTTCTGTAAAGCGGGCCGCGCCTCACGGCGCGCCTGATACGCCCGCAATATCGGCCGCTTGGCCACGATGTCGGTATGGCAAAGAATGCGCAGCACGGTGGCCGTTATGAGATCTGCTGCCGTGAAGCTGTCCTCGAGAAAGTCGCGCGCGCCGAGCCAGTTCGCGAGTGCGGCGAGGCGCTTCCGCACAGCCTGCACCACCATCGGCCCGCGAGCCAGTGCCCAGTCCTCGCGCGCGTGAAAGAGGTCCAGTTCGGCGAGGTTTTGGATGTGGGGTTCAACAGCATTCAACGCTGCGAAAACCCACGGCTGAGTGCGTGCGCGCCTGGTTGGATCCGACGGCATGAGCGCGTCGGACCGCTCGGCAATGTGCAGCACTATGGCGCCCGACTCGAACCACTTAAGTTCGCCTATCTCAATGGCGGCCACTTGGGCAGACGGTTGCAGCGCCCGATAGGCGGCGCTGGCTTGGTCGTCAGCTCTGATCAGCCTTTCCTGACAGGGAAGGCCCGCCTCCTCGAGCGCCCAGCGCACGCGAACGTCGCGCACTAGGCCTTGCGCACGGCGGGACCCATCGGAAAGCACTCAACGTAATCGATTGGGGTCAGTCGGGTCCGTTTGTGATCCTCGAGACTAGCGCTGACACAAAGCACGCAAGGGGTAAGGCCGGAACTCTCCTGTTGCGCAATCGTTAGCTTCTACGGGTATTTCTAAAGGAGAATCTCGTGTATCACGGCCTCGCCGTAGCCATCTGTCTTATAGCAGCCCTCGCGTTGATTGCGGGCGCCATCCGGGGTCTTTTCGCCAACATGCATGCCACGAGCGGCTTCGGCCATGCCGTCCAGCACTCGCTCGAGCAATACGTCGGTCCGAGTCGCCTGGCGACCCATATTATGTTTGGTACCGTCGACAGCTCGATCGCGGCGCAGGAAGGATGGTCGCTTCTCGACCGTACGCTGCAAGCCAAGCGCGCTGTTCGACTTGCGGTGCGCTGACTTCGACCGCTGCGCGCAAACTTTGAGCTTAGAGGCGCTTTCGCCGCACGGGCGTTCGTGGCCTGCGGCTGCGGGCCGCCGATCCGCCGGCGCATCCCACTAGTGCAGGTGGATCCCACCGTTTCCGGATAACTCGAGCAAGCCGATCAGTATCAGGTAGATCGCGACGATGTAATTCAATAGCCGCGGCATGATCAGAATAAGGATGCCCGCGATGATTGATACCACTGGGCCTATCGTCATGTGAAAATTCATAAGTCCCTCTGGGAATTAAGTCCCGCGCTTGCGGTCCGCGCGCGTTGTCATGATTAGGGTCTCAGATTACTACATTACGCACGCGCTTGACGCGAACGCTGAGGATTGTCCGCGACGATGCAGGGGGCGCGTGGCACATGACTCAGCGCAGCACATGCTGAAATTATTACCGCCCAGACTGCAGGTGGCGATAAACGGTGACGGCGCCATTACTGGCGTCTCGCGAAGGAAGAGCCATGTGCGTCCGAATTCGTGATTGCCCGGAAACCGTCCTCCCTCTCGGTCGTTATCTCCCAATGAGACGCCTCGTAGACCGAGATCATTTATAGGAATACATCGTAAATAATTGAACTAATTACTTTAAGTTGCGTATAAGGTCTTGCCGCGTGCCATCTTTCGACGCTGTCATAAACGTGTAACTGCCTCGCTCTACGCATTGCGGCCACGCGTTGAATTCAGGCACAAGAGTTGCGCACCGATTCAAGTTACCTCGGGCGAACCTATGGTTTGGTTGTCGTGACGCGAGTTGCGCCGCCGCGCCGTCGGAAAAGAAATATCTAGATCAGCCTGCTTGGTCGGTGCAGTGATCGCGCCTTCAATGCCAGAAGCTGCCCACTTCTAGGCTCGCGAGATTGGGACCGATGCTTCGATCAGCCTAGCGGCGTCGATCGAAACACGCTCTGAGCTGCTCGCCCGCGGCCAGCCTGTCCTCTAGATGCGCCCCAGCAGCATGAGGACTACGACGATGATCAATACGGTGCCTAGTACACCGATGCCGCCGTGGCCGAACCCGTAGCCATAGCCGCCGAAGCGGCCGCTGAAACCACCCAGCAAGAAGACGATAAGGACGATGACCAGTATGAGACCGAGCGACATGAACTTAATCTCCTGCTCTAAATTAATCGCGCAATCGTGGAGTTTCGCGCCTTAGGCCTTACAGCTCGGCAGCAACAAGTGGACTTTTGACTTGACGTCATTGTTCTGCATCAGGCGCCACCCTTCTAAGCTGCGCGCCATTGCGGCATGTGTCCGTACGCTAGCGCACGCAGCACGAGGTCATGAGCTCCGCGCGCGCAGTAAAGCATCAGTGTCTGGGGCCCGAGGCATCTTTTGGCGGTGATTGCGGGCAGCCGCGCTTTGCGCCGGCTGCGTGATTCGTTGAGCACCGAACAGCCGCCAACGGTGGCGGATCGACCGCGGCGCCGCGCGGACGAATGCACTCCGCATGACCGGTGATGGGATTGACCGCAGCTTCCTCGCATGTCACTGACTTCGATCTCGAGGGCGGCGCTTGTACAGCAGATACGTCAGTACTCTTTGAATTGGCGTCGGATGAGCGAATAATAGACGCCTTCTTAGGATGTCCCACTCGTAGGAAGCGCTGTTGATTCGATGCCCTTCAATTTAATCGGGAGATTAGCTTGGCAGACAAATTTGCATCTTCGCGTGAAGTCATCATACGAACAGAGGCTTGGGACGAAGCTACGAACTTCTATAAATCAGTTCTTGGTCTGCCGATCACGTACCGCAGCAATACGATCCTGGGATTCGAAACGGGTGCCTTCTGCCTCTACGTCGAGAAAGGCGCCGAGCACGGCCCAGTGTTCGAATTTCTGGTGCCGGATGTTAATGCCGCGAAAACCCGCCTCATGGCTGCGGGCTGCACGGTCGAGGAAGAGGATGCTTCCCTGCCGCGTTGCTACATTCGCGATCCATATGGCGTCGTGTTCAACATCGGCCGAGCACGTGCCGTGAAGTGACCGCGGTACAGATTCTATGGAATCGTGGATCTCCGGAGTCTCTCATCACGGCTATGCGATTCTGTTCACGGCGGTATTCCTAGAGGCTATCGGATTGCCGGTGCCCGCGGCGCTCGTCCTGGTGATAGCCGGCGGCGCTGCCGCGAATGGTAGCTTGCAGGTGGACTACGCACTATCAGGCGCCATCGTCGTAACTCTCGCAGGCGACACCCTGATGTTTCTCCTGGGTCGCTACACCGGCTGGTGGTTGCTGGGTTTGCTCTGCCGCATATCGTTGAACCCGGAATCGTGCGTGCTGCGCTCTGCGGATGCCTTTTATCGCCGCGGCCGCACCCTGCTGGTAATGGCGAAGTTCATCCCTGGCATCAACACCATGGCTCCGCCGCTTGCAGGCAGCATGAATATGCGCTTCTGGCCGTTCATTCAGCTTGACCTGGCGGGGGCGGCGCTTTACGTCGGTACATGCTTTGGGATTGGATTTCTCTTCAGTGGCGCGTTGGGAGCGTTGACTCGAGGCTACAACGCGTTTGGCCAAGTCGTCGGCTGGGCCTTCGTGGCGCTGATCCTAGGATATGTGGGCTTCCAGATTTTGCTCTGGGCAAGAACACGCAGGCTGGTCGCGGTCCCACTGGTGCCTCCTATGGAAGCGGCACGCGAGATGGCCGCAGGTGCCTGGATCTACGATGTTCGAAGCCACGGGTACCTTGATGCCAAGGCAACACGCATCCAAGGCTCCCGAAGGCTCGACCCCAACGCGCTGCACCAGTCCAAGACAGAACTCCCGCCTGATCGCCCGGTATATGTGTATTGCACCTGCGTGCGCGAAGCCACGAGCGCGCGGGTAGCGAGAGAGCTCCAGAAACACGGCATCCGCGTCGCGGTAATCAAAGGCGGCTTGCGGGGGTGGAAGAAGGCAGGATTGCCTGTCGAACCCGTGCCCTCCTCCGAGATGGCGCAGCTTCCGATCTTTCTTTGAGACCGTAGCATGTACGAGCAAAGCGCAGTGGACCGGCTGTCGCTGGTCGGTATCGCGCGCGCGTTAGGCAGGCGCTTCGCCATTTGTCGGCGTACTCTACGGCGCCATGTGTGGCCGATATGTCACTAAAGACCAAGCGGCGATCGAGCGCGCATTCTCGATTGTGAAGCCCTGGTGGCGGTTCGATGCGAGCTACAACGTCGCGCCGTCGCAGCAGGTTCCGGTCGTGCGCAGCGTCGCGGGCGAGAGGGAAGGCGCAATGCTGCGCTGGGGACTCATACCGTTCTTCGCCAAGGGCGTACCGCCGAAGTATTCAACCATAAATGCGCGTGTAGAGACGGTCGAGACCGCTGCATCTTATCGGTGACCGTGGAAGCGCGGACAGCGCTGCATTCAGGTTGCCGCGGGATTTTATGAATGGCATTTGTCAGCCGACGGCAAGAAGCAGCCCTTCTTTATCCATCTCGCGGATCGCGAGGTCTTCGGATTCGCCGGGTTGTGGGATAAATCCTTCGCCGCGGACGGGAGTGCCATCGAAAGCTGTGTTCATATCACGATGCCCGCCAATGACCTCATGCGCGATATTCACAACACCGGAAGTAACCCTTACCGCATGCCCGCGATCCTTCGGTCGGAGGACTATGAAGCGTGGCTCAGCGGTACGACCGACGAGGCGCGTGCAGCTCTCGTGCAATATCCTTCTGATCTCATGGTTGCGCACGCAGTCAGCACGCGTGTCAACACACCGAAGAATAACGATGCATCGCTGCTCGATCCTATTACCTAGACCCGCACTCGCCAAGCCGCGTCGCGCGCATTAAGTAACCTTGGAGCCGCAAGGGGCTCGCACCTTAAGCCCGCAGGGCTCGGAGACCGCCCCCGCCTCGTGCGAATCGTCGGGCGGACTGTTTGCTGTCACTCGCGAGCTACTACGCCCTGAATATTGTGACGGCCGTCACTCCTGATGGGTCGCGTTCTGGCCGCAGCAACCGATATTGAGATATCGGAACTGCAAGAATGCAGTGTTTCAATTTAGCTTAAAGCAATGAACATTCGGCCGAAGGTCACCGCGCTCGTCGCGTCATTGTTCGTGATTCTCGGCGTGGCTGAAATACTCGTTATCAAGCAGGTTCTGCTGCCAAGCTTCGTCGAGCTTGAGCGCGCGGACGCACACATCGCCATGCGCCGCATCCGTAACGCCGTTGAGCTTGCGAACGATCGGCTCGCCCTATCCGCGACCGACTGGGGCAACTGGGCTGATACCTATCGATTTGTTCAGGATCACAACGACGCCTACACAGCCGACAACGTCACCACGGTCGCTCTGAAGGAACTCAACGTCAATACCATGCTGGTCGTTGATCGCGAAGGGAAATTTGTTCTCGCAAGCGAGCTTGATTTGAAGTCCGATCAGCCGTTGGATCTCGACTTCGTGGCGCGCAAGTCGCTGCCGGCTGATTTTCCTTGGCGTGCGAACCTGCGCAACGGTATAGCGTCGAAGGGGTTCGTGCAAACAGATCACGGCATCCTAATGATGGCGGGGGCGCCGATTCTGGACGGCACTGGACAGGGGCCGCCACGCGGCATGGTCATCATGGGACGCTTGCTCGCGGCCGCCGATATCGCCCGTATCGGGGCGCAGGCCCAGGCCCAAGTATCAATGACCGCCCAACGCAAAGAACGGGTCCCTGAACAACTCATCGAGAGCGACGCTGTCACGCACGTGTATCGATCGATCGACGACGTCTACGGTCAGCCGATATTGACCCTTCGGGTCGACGTTCCGCGGCAAATCACTCTGCGTGGCTATTCGGCCATAGCGTATGCATCCGGTTACTCCTTAGTCGCGGCGGTAGTGGTGCTGATTCTGCTAGTCGTGATCCTGAATCGCGTGGTCTTGACGCCGCTCGCTCGCGTGACACGTCACGCCGTGGCCATCGGGGCTGGCGAGGATCTGACGCGGCGGCTGAATTTCAACAGTAAAGACGAAATCGGCGTTCTGGCGCACGAGTTCGATGGAATGGTGGCGCGGGTGGCGGAATCGCGCAGGCAAGTGGTCGACCAGTCCTTCCAGGCGGGATTCGCGGAACTCGCCAAGGGCGTTCTGCACAATCTCGGCAATGCCATGACGCCAATCGGGGTGCGGTTGTCGAGACTACGCGACCGTTTGCGTGCTGCGCCGACTGAAAACGCGGAGCAGGCAGTCGCCGAACTTGCCAGCGACGCAGTTGACCCGGCGCGCCGCACGGATCTTGAGGAGTTCGTACGCTTGGCATGCGCGGAGCTCGCGCTTGCTGTGAAGGCCGCGGAAATTGACGTCGCCGTGATGAGTCGGCAAACGGCAATCGTACAGGCGGCGCTCACCGAGCAGCTGCAAGCGGCGCGCAATGAGCATGTGATCGAATCCGTGCGGTTGCCTGAACTCATTGCGCAGTCGCTCGAGATCGTGCCGGAGTCGTGCCGTCAAAGACTCATGGTCGCCACAGACGACTCGCTGAAGAAAGTGGGCGTCGTGAGTGTGGCGCGCACGGTACTGCGACTCATTCTGCAGAACCTGATAATCAACGCCGCGGACGCGGTGCGCGATGCCGGCAAGGACAAGGGTGTGCTGCACGTCGCCGCGGAGATCGTCCACGAAGCAAATGGCGACCAATTACATCTTCACTGCAAGGATGATGGCATCGGTATTGCGGCGAACGATCTGGAGCGTGTGTTCGAGAAGGGATTTTCAACCAAGTCGAAAGCGACCAATTACGGCATTGGGCTGCATTGGTGTGCCAACGCTATCGGAGCGTTGGGGGGGCGGCTGTGGGCCGCCAGCGAAGGCCCCGGGCGCGGCGCATCGATGCACCTCATAGTGCCGATCGGTATTCGCGAGAGCGTATCAATTGCAGGAGCTGCGTGAGGTTCCACATGGCAGATCAAGTTAGAACTCAAGTCCGTGTCCTCGTCGTAGACGATGAACCTGACGTCCGCGACGCGTATCGGCAGATACTCCTGGAAACCGAGGTAAGCCAGGACATCGCTGGATTTCGCGAATTGCGCGCGCGCTTGTTCGCGAAGGCCGCGCCGGATGCGGCGCCGGGGAAGTCGCTATCGCGCGGTGCTACGTTCGATCCGGTGTTCTGCGAGCAAGCTGAAGCTGCGGTCGCCGCTGTTCAGGAGGCACTCGCGCAGGAGCAGCCGTTTGCGGTCGTGTTTCTCGACATGCGGATGCCGCCGGGTAGGGACGGGGTATGGGCAGCGACGAGAATCAGGGAAATCGATCCTGCCATCGAGATCGTCATCTGCACTGCTTATTCCGACGTCGACCCTGGCGAGATCGGGGGCATTGTGCCGCCCGAAGACA
>Ga0182024_10003087_pt1 | contig 40286 bp, 28 predicted proteins | sample P32metaG_FD_120480 | JGI IMG/M metagenome (GOLD analysis project Ga0182024, IMG submission 120480) | Permafrost microbial communities from Stordalen Mire, Sweden - P3-2 metaG (Illumina Assembly) | ecosystem: Environmental > Terrestrial > Soil > Wetlands > Permafrost | place: Sweden: Stordalen...
ACCCAAACCCTTGCGGGCGCCGGAGAGGATGCTTCAGGGGTCTTTCAGTTTAGAGGTTAGTCTCGCTTTGGTGGGAGTACTCAAAAACCTCCCCGGCTTGATTCCAATAATAGAATAGATTGAATTTGGAATCAACTAAAATCTGTATATTACTTTTGGTATCTAGTGCTATTTAGCACACTAAGCCTTAACCTGAATTCCAGCAAACTCCTCTAAAACATTGATGGTAGAGCAGATATCTTCTTCGCCGTGTCCCTTCGAGATCGCGGCCTGGAACATTTGGCGGGTCAAAGCAGTGAGCGGAAGCGGGACCGAAAGCTCCTCTCCCGAATCCAACATCAAACCAACGTCTTTATGCATCCATTTTACGGAGAAATTGGTGGTGAAGTCGCGGCGGAAGACGAAGGGAGCCTTGTACTCAATCAGGCCGCATTTGGCGGCGCTGTTAGAAAGGATATCGAGCATGAGCTTCGGATCGACGCCGGCCTTGGTGCTGAGGACGATCCCTTCGTTGAACGCCTGCAGGATGTTGGACAGGATCAGATTCTGGGTCAGCTTGGCGTGGAGCCCCATGCCGGGGCCACCACAAAAGTAGAGCTTCTTGCCCATCAATTCCAGAAGCGGCTGGACGGCTTTGAACACCTTTTCATCGCCACCGATCATAAAGGTCAGGGTGCCGTTGATCGCACCGGGGGTGGAACCGGTAACCGGCGCGCCGAGAAAATCGATTCCGGCGGCCGCGAGGGTTTCGCCGATTCTGACGCTGGCTGATGGGCTGATGGTGCTGGCGTCGACAACGGTCATACCTTTGCGGCCGCCTTCGAGCACGCCGTTTTTACCGAGCAGAACCTGCTCGACCATTGCGGTGTCGCCGACACAAAGGAAAACGACGTCGGCCTGGGCGGCGACTTCGGCGGGAGTGGCACAGACAACGCCGCCAGCCTCAGCCGCGAGCTGCGACGCTTTGGATGCGGTATTTGACCAGAGAGCGACGCTGTGTCCGGCACGAAGAAGATTGCGGGCCATCGGGTATCCCATCAATCCGAGGCCAAGAAAGCCGAGTTTTGCCATAGGATTTTATTGTCGCGCAGGTTCCCGATTGTGCGCCAGTAAATTGCCGAACGGCAAATATATGCCGAGGTGGGCAAAGACCTGCCGGTAACATGCATGAGTCTTAAAATTACCAGGCTCGGTGCGGCGATGAGGAAAGTAAGAGGTATCTGGCGGAATTTAGGGGTTAAACAACACTTGCGGGGTTTCTCAGGAGGGATTTTCTCGCCGCGGTCCGAGCCTGTACTGGATGTTGCACGCCTGGAACTTATGCAAGCAACTGGCCAAACTCAACAGCGCGCTGCGCAATCATTTCCCGGACAGCGCCCGGCGTTTGCCTGCGTTTGCCCGGTCAAGCGTTTCGCGCACAACATCCGACTCCGGCTCGATGCGCAACGCCTCCGTGGCCGCTGCAATAGCGGCATCCCAATTGGCCACTTCGGCACTGCAAAGTGATATGTTGTACCACGCGGCGGGCATATCAGGCCGCAGCTTGAGGGACTCGGTCGCATCGGATACGCATTGCGTGAAATCGCCGCGATCGTAATCCTCGCGGGAAGAATCGACGTAGTCTTCGGGCGTCCGCAGGGACAGACGGGCCGGTTCCGTTTGCGCCAATTTTCCGGTCACTTCCTGCGCGCGGGCATTCAATATGTCCGCCTGATTCTGTATGACGTTCGCTTCCGGCGTCCGCCCCCGCTGCAGCAACGCAGTGGCCAGGTCCTGATATTCGCCGGCCTGAGTGTAGAGGACTTCGTCCTCGGCGTAAGCCGGCGAGAGGCCGAGGCGATCGCGCCGCATATGGACGATGGCAGGATAAATCAGAAATACCGCTACCGCGAGCGAGGCCGCAGCCAGGCGAAGCGCCGGAGGGATGCGTTCGAAACGGAATCGCTGCCATAGCGCGGCCGTGAACACCCGCTCATGGCGGATACGATGCCAGGCCGCAAAAGCCAGGAGAACCACAGAAATCCAGCAGAGCACCTGAAAATACTGGTGAGAGCTCCACGGATAGGCGATTGCCATATACCAGGGCATCCCCAGGGTCCAGTAGTTGTAAACCACCAGGAGAAAGACGGAACCGGTGAGCACAAACAGCGCCACAGGCAGCGCGCCCAGTTCAGCGACCCAAGGCGTCAACCACGCCAGATACTGAACGGCAAAGCCGCTGGTGACCGTAAAGAAGAGCAGGAAGACCATGCCGACCTGCGTATAGAGCGATGGCTTTCTGCCCTGGCGGTTCATCGCAATCGAGATCGCCAGGATGGCGACTACTACCATCGGAGTGCCGAAGCGGCTGAACGCGTTGTCGATCCACTGCGAAGCGGGCCAGGCGTTGGCCAGTTCGCGAAACAGCCAGGATAAACCCCAGAGTCCATAGCTGCTCTTATAGCCGAGAACCTGGTGGACGATCTGCATGGGTTGCTGGAAGAGATAAGGCGACCATGCGACCACAACAACAGCGGCGCTGGCCGCGAAGAACGCGATCCGCTTTCTCGCGCCGGCGAGAGAGAGAAAAAAGACCGGCGCAAGAATCGCTGGCGCAATCTTGATGCACAGCGCCATCCCGAAGGCCGCGCCGCCGCCCGCGGTGTTACCGCGATAACCCGCGAGCCACACCGCGGCCATGACGAAAAAGATCATGACCGGGTCTGTATTGCCGTGGAATCCCGAAATCAGGATGTGCATGGGCGCGATGGCAATCAGCAGGACCGCGATGAAGACGGATTTTTCCGCGATGCGTTCGCCGAAAATGCGGCAGATCAGCCAGAGGCTGCCGGCATCGGCGACGATACCTGGAAATCGCAGCCAGAAATGAAATGGAAGGCGCGTATGTTCCGACATCCAGAGCAGGAAGCTCAGGATGTGCAGCATGGAGGGCGGATGGTTAAGGTCGGGCGCGATGCCGTAAAGATCGGCGCCGAAATAGCGGGACCAGAGGCCGAAGCGCTCGTAGGTGTAAACGTCGTTGGTGCCGTAGGTCCTGAGGGCGAGCAGGAGCTTGGCCGCAAAGGCGAGCGCCGCTACCAGGACGATGACTACGCGACGGTTACGGTTCGACAATGTTTCATTCTAAAGGAGAGGGGCCGCGGTTGTTGTAAGAGCGGGTAAAGGGTGTGCGACATCGAAGTGGAGGGGGTCGTCAGCTCGTTACGAAACCGGATAAGTCCGAAGGTACGTATACTTACGGAATCGAGGGACGCGCGGCGATAGCCGCGTTGTACCAGCCCCGAAAATACGCGGCTTCCGCCGAGTGTCCTGTCAAACGTCAGGAAATCTCTTCCATTTCTATGTCGCACACCGGGTAAACGCCCCTTAATTGGGGGATGGCCGCGTTACCGACTCGATTATCAGGGTATCGACCGAAGCTTTGGCGGAATCGAGCTTCAGGCCGAGTTGCTCCAGGACAGCGGTAAAAATGGAGGGCCCCACCACCGGCTGGCTTCGGTCAATACGGACTCCCATTCCGGCTGGCTGTCCGTCATCGGTTGCGTATTGAAGCTTTACGTACCAGGCACCGCTGAGTCCGGTCTTGTCTATCACTGGGCGATTAAGACGTTGCGAAAGCTCTGTCACGAAGAGGCTCCACGGGGTGATCGATCCTTTGTCGTCCGCGTGTGGGTCCGAGCCCTTCGCTTCCTGCATTTTGAGCCCGTTCTTCGCAATGGTCAGTTCATAGACCGGTGCGGCTTTGGTCTCGCGGCGGATCCTGAGATTGCACCGATCGACCAGCAGAGCCTGGATGCGCAAGTATTCGTCTTTGATCAGGCGCTGGCCGGACGACGAATCTCCCGGGGGCGGCTTCGCCTGGATGTCGTAGAGTTCCGAATCAAGCCACTTCGGTCCTCCTGACACACGCTCGGGCGGAAGCTGCCAGGCGAGCCAGATGAGATTTTTGATTGTTATGCCGGAGATGGAAAGCGACCCGCCCGGCAGGAATTTCATCGTGGAATTGGGTGAGTTGGGATCGTGGGGACGAATCGAGGCAACTTCAAATGGCCGGGGTGGGCTCGCCGCGAAGCCGCCTGCCGCGAGAAGAATCAGGATGAGCGTTTTCCTCAATTCTCCGATGGCCTCTGCACGCTATCGATCACAAACACATCGACAGGTCCTTTGCCTGCCGCGATGCTCAGGCCGAGACTGCGAATTGCCGTAAAGATGCTCGGCCACCCCGCCGTTTCGGCCGTTTGTCCCGGCTGCTCTGGCAAGCCGTCGAATGCGAGGGAGCTATCGCGCGCGAATTTCAGATGAATGTCGAAGATGCCGGTGAAGCCGGTGTTGTCGATGACAGGCCTGCCGAGCAGATCGGTCAGGTGCGCCGCAAGCGATGACATCGGAACCCCGATACCCTCCATCCCCAAACCAAGTCTGTCAGGTGTGCCAGGGAAGAGGATGTAGTCGCAGGTCGGAGGCTTGCCAGGCGCGGGTCCCGGCGGCGGCGCTTTGCGATCCCAGGGGATGCAGGTTCCGGCTCTTGTGGGACTGAGCTTCACTCCGCCCTTTGCCGCAGTCAGGAAGTAGACAGGCAGTTCTCTTTTTTCGCGATGCCACTTTAGCCTGAATCGGCTTTCGAGAAGCGGCTGAAGCATCTTATCGTGCAGCATCGGGTTAACAGACGCCGCTGACTTCGCATTGATGTCATAGTGCGCGGTGGAGATCCAGGCCGGGTCGGCGGGAACGACAAATTCGAACTTTCGCAGACTCCATGATCGGCTAACCAGGTCACGCACGGTGCAGTCGACGAGGACATACTGCAGGGGTCCAGGCTGGGCGCCCATGGGTGGGCCACAATACTGCTGCACTCCTCCGGGAGCGGTCGGTTTGATGGACGCCACGTCGAACTTCGGATCCGGGCCCGCCGCATACGCCGTGACCACCAGAGTCGCGATTGCCGCCCAATATCTCACGGACCCACCCGATACTTACTTAGTTCGATACCGGACAGCTGGTAATGGACAATCCCGCGGCCCGCGGGGAATTCCGGAGTGATCGCTATTCCGACGTTTGGAATGATTTCGCGCGGCACCTGCCAGCGTAAAAGGTTCTGCGTGGGATGTTCCTCATCGGTGATCGGGATGTACGTCACACGGCGCTGCACCGGAGAAAGCCACGTGGCCGTCGGATAGTCGAGGACCATAGCGGAGCTTCCGAGCGTCTGCCTCCAGTCCCGATTCGTTGCGGGATCGAGCAGCCGCACACGGACCACCGGCATCCGATTGGGCGATTCGCAACCCACCTTGAGTTCCTGGTCATTCGGCATGTCGCCGACGATTTCAACGAAGCATTTTCCCAGTCCCGTGATGGTGATGTGCTTATCGACGGACGTCCAGGCTGCCTCCGGCTGCCGGTAGTACGTGGCGTTTGCGACGCCGACCACGTTGATTGGCGAGTCTTTGAGCTGGTCGAAAATCTTTTTGTCGAGCGTGAGGAGCTGCCAGGTCGGGATGTCGAGCGAATAGCCATGAAGTGCGCCAGACAAGGGAAATGACTGGCCTCCAGGTGCCTCCAGGCGCACTCCCGACTGGATGAAATGACCCGAGTAGCCGGCCGCAAATCCGGAGACAGTCAACGGAATTGCGGCACGTATGCTGCCGCTGGATCCACCCAGATCGAAACCCTGGCGGGCTTCGTGGGGTTCATTCGGACCCGGAAGATGAATAGATGGTTGCCCAATTGCCGGCGATGCAGGCGAAAGCATCGCCTCAAGACCGTCGAATTGTCCTCGTGGAAGCCACCAGATTCCAGCGGCTATCAGGATCGCTACAATACCTGCCGCGCGTGCTGCGGAGGCGCGGTTGCGCCTATACTGCGCTATCGCAATCGGTAGCGCAGCAACAGTCGTAATGGAGAGAAGAAAGATCTCGCGAAGTCGGTGCGCGGCAGGCGAATCCACCAGCCCGGAAGGGATCGATGGAGCACCGACGGCCGCGGCCAGTGCGATCGCAACGATCATGAACTGCGTCACGCTGCCAACCAGAGTAGCCAGCGCGACGGCCGGCAACGTCAACGCCAGCAGCGTAAGTTGCTTTGCGAACAGAACAGCCAGATAGTCGGCGGGTGTGAAGCCTCTGGCCTGCACGATGAATATGCAAGCCACAAAATACGGGATGTGAATGAACGCCGCCACGAACACCGCCTTTGCGGCCAGCAGCGACGGCCAGCGGCAGGGGACGGTTGCCCAGAATGGCGCTTCACCCACGGCTGGATCTTCGAGAATCACGAGTGCAATCAGAAAACTCCAGGCGAGCGGCAGCAGGATGTTGAGCCAGCCTTCTTCGGTGTTCGGCGTTGCGACGTCGCGCCAGAAATCGAAGTGCGCGAGCCTCGCCAGCAGGGCCAGCGTCAGCACGATCATCCACCATAAGCGTCGCGTATCTTTTCGGAAAATGTGCCAGACGAAGCGAAAGTTCACGGCTCACTCTCCGGTCGGACTGGTTGGCGTACAAGGAATCGGTTCAGATCGACGCCCGGAAAAGTGTAGTCGATTATCGCGCTGCCGATGGAAGGCGCGGGGGCGACCGTATCGCGCCGGGATGGCAGAGGAGCATCTTTCGCGACTGAATTCGCTGAGATCCCCCCGTGCAGCGGCGACAGCCAGGGATCCTCAGGGTAGCGCGAAGGGCCGAAGTTAATGCGGTCGCGGAGAAACGACCCTCCGTTCGCGAGCATTTCGCGTGAGGTGAGTTCGGGAGACTCGCACTCGAAGGTCAACATCATGTCGAAAACGCGCCCGGTGGGAAGAGGTCCCGAACTCAGGCAGTATCCGAGGCCGGGGACATCTGTGCGGCCCACCGAACGCAGGGTGGTGGGCCCCCCTGGTTTGTAAAACCGCGCGAGGAATCGGCCATTGATTGTGACCGTGCCGTTCAACAGGCGCTTCGCGATCTCCGGACTACCGAGTTCCAGCCACTGGAACGGCGGGAGCTTTCCGGAATGCATATCGAGGCCGGTTGTGATGCGCTGACTCCGAACTTCGTTGGAAGAATGCGGCCATTGGGCTTCATAGTGTTCGCCGCCGGCGCTGGTGAGTTCGAGGCTGATCTGGTCCAGTTGTACGATGGGGTCCAGCCCGGAAAACTGAAGGGGTATCAGGATTGTGGTTCGCCGGTTGTTGTAATAACGCTGGAGTTCAAAAAACGTAGGGGCCAGCGATCCGACCGTTACAGAAATCGGAGCACCGGCGGGAGCGGGCGAGAATGCCGCTCTGATTGCAGCCGACATGTCGCGCGGAAGCCAGCTATAGAAGCCGAACGCAGCGGCAGCAACTGCCACGCCGATCGCACGCGAATGAAGCGTGCAGCGCCTGACAAATTGCAGAGCAGCGACAGTGATGCCGCCGATAACAAGGATTAGCAGCGTAATAACCCAACGGACGTCCCACCATGTGTCGGGCCCGTATGCGAAGTTGAGGCGATTGCTCATCATGATGACGCCACCGGCGATCGTAATCACGACAAGCAAAAAGTGCGCTACATTTTTCACCACCGCCGCCACAGCTACCGCCGGGAGAATAAAGGCGAGTAATATGAGTTGTTTCCAGAACAGATGAGGAATGTGCTCCAACGGATTAAAACCCTTTGCGAGCAGGATGGCCGCTGTCGCACAAAGGTAAGGAAGCTGGATGCATACGGCGATGAAGATCGCCTTCGCTGCGAGCAGCGGACTCCACCCGCACGGCAGCGACACCCAGAACTGACGGTCTCCGGTGAGTGGGTCCTGATGGATGACGAGAGCGATGAGCAGGCTCCAGGCAAACGGCAGCGCGAGATTCAGCCAGGCGCCGCCGCCACCGCGTGAGTAGTTCGCGTAGGCAAATACCGGGCGAGAGACCTCCTGAAATGCGAAGACGGCGAGAAGCAACAAGGTGAGCAGCACAGCCCACCAGAGGCGCTCGATATCCTTGCGGAAGATTTGCAGAGCCAGGCGCACTGTAATTGTCACCGGCCGCCTTTGTTCTGCTTTGCCGATTTGGCCAGCGCGACGAAGATCGAGCGCAGGGGCATCGCGCGAACGTTGACTTCGCGCGCGGTTGCGAAGTAGCGGCGGATTTGTGCGCTGTGATCGGCGGCGTTGAAGTGCGAGTCGGTGAAGCGGATGACGACGCCCGCTTGCTCCGCGTTCAGCCAGGCCGCCGGAAGATCCACGGGGAGCGGCGCACCGTTTTCCAGCACGACTTCAACATCGCGGAATCGGGTGGAAAGCGCGCTCATTTCTTCGGTGAACCGGATCTCGCCCTGATCCATATAGGCGACGTGCGTGGCGAAACTTTCGATCTCGGCAAGATCGTGCGAGGCGAGGAAGACCGTGGTTTCGGAACCAGCTCCGAGGATGGTTTCAATCAGCTGATCGCGCACCAGAACGTCAAGATTGCTGAACGGCTCGTCGAGAAAGAGCAGGCTCGGGTGATACGCCAAAGCTGCCGCCAGCGCCGCTTTCACGCGTTGCCCGCGCGAGAGCGACTTGAGTGGACGATCCAGCGGGAGTTCGTAAGCGCGCACGAACTCCGCGGCGTCGGCATCGTTCCATGCCGGATAAAATTCTTTGCAGTAGGCGAGGAAGCGGCTGACTTTCATCCAGTCGGGAAGCTGGCGGGTTTCGGAAATGTAACCGATGCGCGCGAGTTGGGCGGGCGCCAGTTTGCGAGAGTCCATGCCCAGAACTTCGGCGCTGCCAGACGATGCCCGAAGGAGATTCAGGCAGACCTTCATCGCAGTGCTCTTCCCCGCCCCGTTCGGACCCACCAGCGCAAATACCGAACCCTCCGGAACTTCGAGCGTGAGCGAAGTCAGCGCTTCCACCTTGCCGAATTTCTTCGCGAGCCTGTCGGTGCGTAGCATGACGTTCATTTGGGTGTCTCCTCAGACCGCAATCTGCGCCACTGCTCGGCGATGGACTGCTGCAGTTCTTCCAGGCTGACGCCAAGCCGGATGGCTTCCACGGTGAGCTGCTCGACATCGGCGCGAAGAAGACGGGTGCGCTCGGAACGCGGCGTGGATGGCGGCTGCGCGACGACGGTGCCGATGCCGGGGCGAACTTCGAGAAGCCCTTCCTGCTGTAACTGAGCGATGACGCGCTGCGCAGTGTTGGCGTGTATCTTCATCGCCTTGCTGAGCGTGCGAACGGAGGGGAACGGTTCGCCGGGGCGGAGGCGGCCGGAAATAATCGCCTTGCGGGCGGCGAAGGCTACCTGTTCGTACGCGGGCGCTCCGGGCTGGAGCGTGACCTGAAATGGGACCACATGTGTACTATGTACCTTGTTACACTAGAAGTCAAGCGGGAAATGCAGCCGCGGACCTAACGTGGGAGAGCGAAGGTGAAAAGGCCGCCTGTGCCGGAAATGGCGACGTACTGGCGGCCATCGACGGCGTAGCTGATCGGCGATGCTGCCAACGGTGCGCCGGTGTTGTAACGCCACAGGAGTTTACCGGTGACGGCATCGAGCGCGATGAAGTAACCTTCGGTCGTCGCGGCGAAAATAACGTTACCCGCCGTTGCCATCAGCCCCGGAGGCAGCGCAGCCTGCGCGAGTTCGAATTTCCATTGCACCTTGCCGGTTTCGGGATCGATCGCCATCACGCCCTGCGTATTGGGCTGCGCACCCGTCTGGGGCGCGCCGAAGCCGCCGCCGTTGCCCCGACCCTGATATTGCCGGCCCGCTTCATATGCCTGTGGGCCGGCCGAAAAGTTGCCAGGCGAATCGTGATAGACAAGGTAATACCAGCCGGTCTTCGCGCTGTACGACGGCGCCTGAAAATTCGTACCGCCGCCGAGAGACGGATACACGGTGACGCCCTCAGGAGTGGATCGCCAGCCATCGGCGAACACAGGGCGACCATTCTCATCCCAGCTCTTCACCCACGTGGTGCGAACGAAGGGAGTGGCAGAGAGCAATTTCCCGGTCACGCGATCCAGCACATAAAAGACGCCGTTGCGATCCGCGTGCAGCATCAGTTTTCGCTGCTGGCCATGCCACATGCGGTCGACCAGAATCGTGTCCTCGCTCGAATCCCAATCGTGCGTGTCGTTGGGGGTGAACTGATAGTGCCATTTACGCAGACCGGTGTCGGGGTCGAGCGCGACGACTGAGCACGTGAACAAATCGTCGCCCTTGCGCATGTCGCCGTTGATGACGGGGCCGGGATTGCCCACCGTCCAGTAGACGGTGTTGAGTTCGGGATCGTAAGTGCCGGGCATCCAGGTGCCGCCGGAACCGTGCTGCCAGCTGTCGCCATCCCACGTGTCGTTGCCGAATTCGCCGGGGCCCGGGATGGCATTGAAGTGCCAGAGCTTCTTACCGGTGGCCGGGTCGTAGGCTTCTATGAAACCGCGAATCCCGAATTCGCCGCCGGAAATGCCCGTGATGATTTTGTCCTTCACCACAAGCGGAGGCGCGGTGAGTTCGTAACCTTCCTTCGTATCAGCCAGCTGAACTTCCCAGAGTTGCTTGCCAGTGTGAGCGTCAAGCGCGATGAGCGCGGCGTCGAGCGTACCGACGAAAAGCCGGTTGTCTAGAATGGAAACGCCGCGGTTGACGCGATTGTTCTCGTATTGATTGCGGACTTTTTGCGGACGGTCATAGCGCCAGAGCTGCTTGCCGGTTTTCGCATCGAGAGCGAGTACGACAGTGCCGCCCGCGTTGGCCGCGCCGACCGGCCCGGTGGTATACATGATGCCATCCACAACAAGCGGGGTGGCCTGAATCTGGCCTTCGCCGGCGATTGGGGTCATCCACTGGGCCTGGAGATTTTTGACGTTGGCGGACGTGATTTCCGTGAGCGCGGAATAGTGGGTGCCCGCGAGATCACCCCAATAAGTAAGCCAGTTCGCCGGATCTTTCGGCGCGTTGAGCACGCGGTTCCAGGAGACGATGCTGTGCGCGGGATCGGCCGGCGCGGCAGGATCGTCGGAGGCTTTCAGGTACGCCGCGATGTCGCGGATTTCGGCGGCGGTGAGACGCGTCGCGTAATCGGCCGGCATGAGCGACGTCATGTCGATCTTCAGATCTTTGAGTTCGGCGCGGTCGAAAGAGCGGAATACGCCCGTGGTATCCACCATCTGTATGGTGAAGGAATCCTGCGATTTGCGCGTGCCTTTGTAGACTTTGCCATCGGCAGTGGTGGCTGTGATCGTGGCGCGGCCAACGTTGCCGCCGCCTCGACCGCCGCCACGTCCACCGCGTCCACCACCGCCACCTCCGGCAGCCGCACCGTTCGGGTTGTTGATGGCGGCCGCAATTTGATCGGCAGTGAGGGTGGAGACTGTGAGATCGGGACCGACAGCGATGCCCTGGCCGTTGAACTGATGGCAGGTGAGGCACGCGCCTTTGCCTTCAAAGACAAGCTTGCCGTTGGCCGGGTCGCCTGTTGTTGCGGGTGCGGCAGACGACACCGTCGCAGTGGGAGTTGCCGACGCAAGTGTGCGGATGTAACTGACAACCTGCCAGATCTGATCGGTGGTCAGTTGCGCGTAGGACTGCATCGCCGTGTTGCGAATACCGTTACGGATATTGATGACAATTTCGCCATCGGCGGCACCTCGCTGGAACGTTCCTGAGGTGAAAGACGACGCGCTGCCGCCCGTGTGGCAGCTCTGGCATTGCGCGCTGAAGAGAGTCTTACCGGCGGCGATGGCGGCGGCTTGTCCGGCGAAGGGGTTTTGCAGAGCCTCGGCGCGGTCGGACTGGGCCGCAAGCCAGTTGGTGAAGACAAATCCCGCAGCTAAACAGCCTGTGGTTAGAAAGATTGTCGCGCTCGATCGCATAGACCCTGATTTCCTCTGTGGCTGCGACTTCCCTGGCGGGCGAAGGCGCGAGATCCTTGGATCATTGTATAGCGACCAAGGGCGGCGAGTCGTGAAAATGTTACCTGGCCGGAGAATCGGCTAAGTAGCCCGGCCGATATCGCAGGTTGATACCCTTCCGCGAAGTCTTCAGTTGTAACTGGTGGGTAGAACCGTCCTGTTTGTAATGGCTCGGCGTATAGGTGAGTAAGTAGCCTTCACGAGAGTCGTCGAGCGCCGCACGAGCGAATGCGGCGAGATTGTTGCCGTCGTGAAAAGCACGCCCGCCGGTTTGTTCGGCAACTTCCTCCATGCTCGCAATGTTAAGGTTTGCCGCGAGAGCATTCACCATGAGGCCGCGCGCATCGACCGGGTACAGCATGACTTTCGAGGCGGCGAGTTCACGCGTCGCGTCCTGAATCCCGCGATGATCTTCTGGCGGTGGATATCCGGCCGTCACCCACAGTAGGTTCTTCACCCCCGGAGTATCCCTCATATTCTGCGCGATCTCGGAAAATGCGGCCAGAGTAACCGCTAATCGCTGGTCTCCGAATTTCGACGAATCGGGCGTCGAGGCTTCATTCGCGGGACCCGTCAAAGAAAACTTTTCGGTGAAATGTCCGGCGCCGATGATGCCGAAATACGGCTGTTCGCCCTCGTAACCATCGACGGCCGCCCGCAGAGAGGGTGTGCTGGTGGTGAAACCGTGCAGTAAATGCAGTTCTTCGCCCAGCGCGAAGATTGCGATTCTGTCCTCGCCCTGAGGCAGACTCCGAAGCATCTCGGAGATTGCTTTCCGACCGTAGATCTGATCCGAGCGACTTGTGTTGAGTGCGTCGAGCAGGATGATCGACAGCCTCGGCGCGCTGCGACCTTTGGCCTGACGTCCTGTTGACCCGGCAGTCGCCGCGTCGGGATTCACGGCTGCGCCCACGCTCCCGATCTTCTCAAAGCTCGCGATTGTTTGTTCCAGGCCGTTATCGAACAAGCGCAGATCGCTCTTGCGCAGATTCGCAACCGGTGAATCTCCCGAATCCGTCGCGACGACCGTGACTTCGACAACCCGAGTATCTGCCTGAAAGGTTGGGCTCTGCGCCAGCGCCAGAGGCGTTAACAGCAGCAACTTGAGAAGTTTCACGATCAGTTCTCGCTGGGCCGATCGATGTGATCGATCACGAGAACTTCGACCGGGCCTGTATCAGCTGTGAGCTTCAGACCCAGTTGATCCTGAACGGCGCTGAAGATCGATGGAGCCGAGTCCACGGGCGTTGGAGCATCCATGGGGGCGTTGGCAGAGGCCGCGCTCGGTGGCGCATATTCCAGATGGACACTAAACATTCCAGTAAGCCCGGTTCTGTCGAGGACAGGGCGATCGACGGCGCGAAAAAGCGCCACAATGACGAGGTCTGCCATAGTCATCGACTTGGCATCAATCGTCATTTTGGCGGCGTTTCCAGAGATTGACGCACCGCCGCAAAAAGGCAGCGGATGTTCGGCGGGCGCGGGCTGTTCCCCGTAGTGCGCCATGTCGAGCACCCGGCAGCTTCCTTCCGGCACGACCGGCATCTTCGGTCCGTTCTTCGCTACGGTCAGCATGTAGACAGGGAGTTGTCTGGTTTCCCGGTGAATCTTCAGGCCGAATCTGTCTTCGAGAAGCGTACGCAGCATGGGACCTTCCATCTGGTCCAATGTGGCACTCGGGTCCTCGGCTTTAGCTGTGAGATCGTATTTGTCGGACGTGTACCAATCTGGGCCGCCGATGATTTGAATTCGCGGATTGCGAACGGGTCCATTGGTGCCGTATGCCACCTGGATCATATTGCGCGGCGAGAGGCAGGGTATGGTCAGCCTGCCATTCGACATCGGCCCCGGGCGCGGCTGCACGCAATTCGGGGCGAGCCTGATGGAGGCGACTTCGAATTTCGATGTCGCGGCAGGGGCTGGAGCCAATGGTGCGGGTGCTGGCTGCGTTGGCCGGGCCTGCGCCATGAGCAAGGCGGCCGGGGGCGCAGGAGCAGCCCAGCGAGGGATTTCGAGGCGCAGCGGCGCAGGCAGCCGATCGACCTGGATTGCTCCCGCACATAGCAGCACTGGAATGCTGCTTACGATCACGATCCCCCACCTCATCCCCGTCAAGCCTTTTGAAAATTCCCGTCCGTCCTCAAGGAGCGATTCGATTCGTTGCCGCATGTGCGATTTCTCAGCCATGGTCAGCGCATGCCGTCGCAGGCGACCCTCCGAGATATTCACTACAAGCGCCATTTCGAGCAGTAGATGCGCGTACCTGTCGCGATCGCCCAGCGCCGCCACGGAGGCTTCATCGCAAGCCTGCTCGGCCAGCAACGCGAGCCTGCGCTCCAGCATCCACGCCAGCGGATGGAACCAGAAAATACACCGGTTCACGCCCGCAAGCGCGGCCACAAGACCGTCGCGCCTCCTGATGTGCGCGCCTTCGTGAGCCAGAACAGCACCCAGCTTTTCATCGCTCCAGTCCTGCCATTCGAGCGGAAGCACGATTGCGGGACGCAGCCAGCCAACAGTCATCGGCACCGAGATGCGATCCGATTCACGGAATCCGCCCTGAACCAGACTTGCCGACGCAAGCAACTTTCGAACGAGAAACATTCCGGCCAGAAATTGCGCGAAGAATGCGAATGCCACCGTGGCGTACGTATATAAAAGGACCGTGCTCCATTGGATGGAACGCTGGGCTACAGTTGAAATCGGAGCCGGAAGCGCGGGCATCGGTAGCTCAAAGATAGTGGCCATCGGAGCCGAGGGCGCCGACACCGCCGAAGCTGCGGGACTGCCCAGTATCCGCAGCGGCAGTCGCGGCAGAACCTGCCCGAACGCAAACAGCGCCAGCATCCCGCACACCACAGCCGTCCACACCGCATGCTGCAATGCAGCCGTTCGCCGGCGCCGCAGCAGCCACAGAACAATAGCGGCCGGTAGAACCAGGATGAAAGATCGAATTGAGACATCCGCTAAATGGATCAACATATATTCCCCGCTAATTCCCTGTCGGCATCTTCTCCACGTGATCGACGACCAAATCCTCGACCTGCCCTTTTTGCGTCTCCAGCCTGAGTCCGATTTTTTCCAACGCGTTCTGTAACGCTCTCATCCCGGCGGCGTCCGTATCTGAAATTGCCCTGTCGAATGCCGCGTCAACTTCTGCGTTTGCCGCAGAGTTAGTGGGACCGCCCCCCGCCTGTGCGGCTGTTGCCAGGGCACGCGCCTGGGCCATCATGGCGTCTTTGTCGACAAATGTCTCGATGAGCACCTGGTATCGCCCTTTCGTGCCTGTCCTGTCCACCACAGGTTGAAAAGACCACGATTGCAGCAGTTCAGCTAATCCCCCAAGAGTTGTGCCTGGGGCATCGATGCGACTTTTCCCCTCGGGCGAGTGCATCACCAGCGCCGTTCCGATGCGGTCACTGACGAACCTCTGGACTCCGGGCGACAATGGCGTCATTGCAACCTGTTCGCCGTCGCTGTTTGTAATATGGGCTGAGCAAGTCTGACTTGCCGGTGGGCAGGGCGGCAAATTCGGATCCACGGCGGGATCGGGCGAATCCGGCGAAGCTTCTTTTAATTTCAGACCACCCTTGTCCACAACCAGCGCACTGACCGCTTGTTCCTGACTCCCATGGTGGACGGCAAGCTGAAAGCGATCCTCCAGCAGCGAGCGGAACATTTGCGGAACCTGAGCCTTCGAAGTTCCCGTTGGCATCTTCGCTTCCACATCGAAGCGCAGCCCCGGACTCGTGTCCATCAGCCACGCGGGTCCGGTCACGTCGTGTTGAGGGATGCCGAATGCAAACGCAATCAAAGCCTGTAACGGAACGCAGCGGTAAGTGACCAAACTTCCATCCATGCTCAGACGTTGCGCCCCGCACCCGGTACCTACGCCTGTGCCTCCGGAGCGTGCGCGGCCTCCAGTTGAGGGTGCACGCGGCGCAGCGGGCCTAATTGAGGCGACCTCGAATTGCGGTCGAACTGCCGGAACCGGAGCGGCCGCGGACGGAGTTGGCTCCGCCTGAGCCAACAGTACCGGCGCTTGCACTGGCGCTCGTCTCGATGCCCTCGCCACGGACGGCGAAGTTGCCTGGCGGTCCAGTTCGATGGCCCCTGCGCACAACACAACCGGAATTCCGCAAAGCAAGATCGCCGCCCATCCGGTCCACGTAAGGCCTCGCGAGAACGCCCGTCCCTCCTGAAGCAGCGCTTCGATTCGCTGCCGGATATGAGAGCTGGAAGCCATCGTCAGCGCGTGACGACGCAGACGCCTGTGCGACCCATCGACCACGCCAGCCATTTCCAGCAATAGATGTGCATACCGCTGGCAGTCACCGAGCAGCGCCACGGACGATTCATCGCAAGCCTGCTCGGCCAGCAGCGCAAGTCTGCGCTCCAGCATCCACGCCATCGGGTGGAACCAAAAGATACACCGGTTCACGTGCGCAACCGCTGCGACAAGCCCATCGCGGCGGCGAACATGCGCGCCTTCGTGAGCCAACACGGCGTTCAGCTTTTCGCTGTCCCAGCCGCGCCACTCGGACGGAAGAATAATCCGGGGACGCAGACAGCCAACCGTTACGGGAACAGTAATGATTTCTGACTCGTATATTCCGGGCTCAACGGAGCGCGCGGACGAGAGCAACCGTCGGACAAGGAACATTCCGATGATGAATTGCGCGAAAAACCCGAAAGCGGTCGCGATATACACATAGAGTGCGGCGGTCATCCAGTCGAACGGACGAGCCGCCGGCGCGGGAACCGAGGCCGGCACGGAAACTGCGATCGCTGTCGTCGGAGCGTCGAACGCCACATCCATCGGAGCCGCGACACTCGAAATGGTGGCGCGACCCGGTATCCGAACAGGGATTCGCGGCAGAGCCTGCCCAAACGCGAATAACACCAGCATCCCGCAAACAACCGCCGTCCACACTGCGTGCTCCAATGCCGCTGTTCGCTTGCGCCGCATCAGCCACAGGACAAGCGCCGCCGAGCCTGCAAGCAACAGGGATCGAACGGAAACATCCGCCAATTGAGTCAGCATTTATTTCTCTCCTTTCGGAGTCACCTTCTTCGCCGGGTTCTGCGCCAGCTTACGCGCGAGTTCCTGCAACTCCGCCCGATCCACGACTTCGTTCTCAACAAGGCCCACCAGCAACTGCTCCAGCGACCCGTCACAGAATCTATCGAGAATCTGCCGCACCGCCCGCACAGCCACGTTGCGAGGCTTCTCAACTCCGCTGTAGACAAACGCCTTCCCCTCGATTTTGTAATTGACGTAGCCCTTATCCCGCAAACGCTTCAGAACCGTGCGAACAGTGGAATCCTTCAGGACATGCCGCGGGGCAAGCGCTTCACGAATCTGATCGGCAGTGCCGGAACCGCGCGCCCAGAGAATCTCCATTAACTGATGCTCGAGATCGCTGAGACCTTTTGAGGGCGTTTTGGATGGCGTTGACATATCCTGCTACATCATGTAGCAGGATGGTGGCTCGTGTCAAGGGAAAAGTTCGGGGGGCCGGGAACGGGGTTGAGCAACTGTACCCCCCTGCCGATCCCCTTGGTATCATGAGCTTCTAACGTGCCCACAACCCACCCGCACGCCGCTCGTTCCCTCGCAATTCGCGCTCTGACTTTTTGCGCTTATCTTGCCGCGGCCATCTCGGTATCGTGGGCTGCCGACTCCCTCGCTCAGCTTCTCTTCAACAACGTCCGTGCGGGCGTCGTCGACAACATCAAAAACTTTCCGCGCTACACCTGCGTACAAACCGTCATCCGGTCGCAGTTCGAACTGCCCCCCACCGGCGCCAGTTGCGCCAGCGCCATCGCGAACAACGAACGCAACGCCTCCGCCGCCATTTTGCGCTGGCATGACCGGCTGCGTCTGGATGTCGCGGTTGGCGAGAAATCCGAAATGTTTTCCTGGGCCGGAGCCAGCAAATTCGAATCGGGCGACATCACGCAACTGGTCGGACGCGGCGCCAGCGGCAGCGGGGAATTCGGCACCTTCCTTGTCAGTGTATTCGGCGGCGACGCGGAAGGCTTCACCTATCGCGGCCTGAAAGATTTGCCCGTCGGACGAGTCGCGTCGTTCGATTTCACCGTCCCTCTCGCGAAAAGCCACTACCAATACAGCTCATCGGGGAAAAACTACACAACCGTCGGCTATCACGGATCGTTCTTCGCCGACCCGGATTCCGCCGATCTGCGAGAGCTTGATCTGGAGGCCGCCGAGTTTCCCCCGTCCGACGGCGTCTGCCGCGTGCAGGACAAAATCGAATATGCGCGCACGCAAATCGGCAAGAACAGTTTCATGCTGCCGAAGAAGTCTTCGATGGACGTAATCTACCGCAATGCCACGGAGACGCTCAACGAAACGACATTCGCCGGCTGCCGCGAATACGTCGGCGAATCCACCATCAGTTTCGATGTGGACGACAACGGCAACCCTCTCGAATCCGCGAAGCGCGCCGAGCTCAAACCGCTGCCGCCGAAAACTCATCTGCGCGTCAGAATCAGTCCGCCGATCGATTCCGACAAAGCCGCGGCGGGCGACCCCATCACCGGCATAGTGGATACCGCCGTGAAGGAAAAAGGCCAGATCGTGGTGCATGTGGGCGATAAGCTGCACGGACGAATCGTCAGACTGGAACAGACGATGAGCGCGCCACCGCGCTGGACTGTCGCGATTCTCTTCCAGACCATCGAGCGCGAAGGCATCGAGCAGAATATTTCTCTGAAGCCGGATGACGATGGCGACCGTTCGCCGACGGGTGGTGGCGCTGGCGGACGCAGAGGCTTCTCCGCCCCGGCTTCGGTCAGCTCGATTACTTCGGAGCGGCCGGCGGGCGGCGGGATTTACTCGTTTCTCGAATCCGGAAATCTGGTGCTCGGCCAGAGGTTCGAATCCGAGTGGGAAACGCGCTAACCCTCCCGCGCCCGTTTTCAAGCGCCGCCGCAAGCTGCGCAAGCCCCTGACGAATTCGCTTCTCATCGAAAGCCGCAAAGCCCAGCAGCAATCCGGGAATTTCAGACCGCCCCAGCGTGAACCGCTGAAATCCGATCGTGTCAACATCGCGCGCCGATGCCGCCGACTCGGCGTCCTGCGACGTCATTCCATTTCGCAGAAACCCCGCAGTGTAAAGCCCCGCCTGCACCGGCGAGATTTCGAGCATGCCGCCGAGATATCTTTGCCCTCCCTCCATCAACGCGGCGAGCCTTCCACCGTAGAGTTCGCGCGTGCGCCGGATATGACGCCCCAGGTGTCCATCGACGATGAAGTCGCACATCACAGCCTGATCTACACCCGTGCTGTGCAGGTCCGCGCCGTATCGAAAGGCAAGGAAGCGCTCCGTCAGTTCGGGCGGAAGCACGGCGTAGCCCATACGCAGAGACGGAAACAAAAGCTTGTTGAACGTCCCCAGCAGAATCACCCGGCCATGCCGGTCCAGCCCCTGCAGCGCGGGCACGGGCCTTCCTTCGAAACGATATTCGCTGTCGTAATCGTCTTCGATGATGAACGCCCCAGTCTCCGAAGCCCACGCCAGAAGCTCGACGCGCCGCTGGATCGACATCGTGTTTCCGAGCGGAAACTGATGCGCGGGAGTCACGTACGCGCACTTCGCACCACGTGAAAGCCTGCGCCCCTGCGCTACGGAAAGGCCCTGCGAATCCACCGGCACCGGTACAATCCTGGCCCTGGCGTTGCGAAACGCCATCGCCGCGCCGAAGTAACCGGGGTCTTCCAGCCACACGCGGTCGCCAGGTTTCAACAGCAGGCGCGCCAGAAGATCCAAACCCTGCTGGACGCCCGACGTGATCGCAACCTGATCGGGGTGGCACCTCACGCCACGCACGGAGCCGAGATAATCGGCGATCGCCTCCCGGAGCGGCCCGTAGCCACCGGGGTGCGCGCCCGCGAGCAGCGACGCGGACAGATTCCGCAGACGGCGGCTGGCGACGCGCGCCCAGACTCTCACGAGAGGTTCCGCGATGGCCGGCTCATGTAAACGAAATGGCCGTGCCGGCCCGGCGAAAGTCAGCCCGGCCAAAGGTTCCGGCGGCCCGATCCTCATCTTCGCCGCCTCCCGCACACGAGGCTGATGTTCAGGCAGCAATTCGTTCACCCACGTGCCGGATCCGGTCTGGCAGCGAAGATATCCGTCGGCCACCAATTCTTCGAACACTGTAACGGCGGTGCCTCGCGAGACGCGGTACTGCCGTGCGAAATCGCGCGTGGCGGGCAGGCGTGCGCCAGGCCTGAGACGGCCTTCCAGAATCGCGCGCCGCAATTCCTCCCGCAGCCAGCGCGTAAGCGTCTTCTCATGAGGCCGCTCACCCACAGTGAGTTCAAGCGAACTGGTGATCCTGGACATCGGGTTCGAAAAGTGGTACAAGGAATCCATGCCAAATGGATCTTGCGGCTATACCACTAATAACTCATCATGGCACTGAGACCGGTATGAAAACAATCCTCATCGCTGTGACGCTGGTGACGATGGCAATGGCGGATTCTGCGCTGGCCCCGCCCATCTCGATGGAAACCCGCGCCGACCTCATGATGGTGCGCCGTCAATACCGCGAAGCCATCGACTTCTATAAAAAGGCCGGCGATTCGCCCGTCATTCTCAACAAGACCGGCATGGCTTACTACCAGCTCAACGACTTCCCCGACGCGAAGAAATACTACGAGCGCGCGGCCAAACTGAAGCCTGATTACGCCCAGGCCATCAACAACATCGGCACCGTGGACTACGCGCAGAAAAACTATCGTCGTGCCATCGCGTCCTACCGGAAGGCGCTGCGCCTGCAGCCCGAATCCGCGCCGTTTCTCTCCAACCTGGGCACAGCGTACTTTGCGCGGAAGAACTACGCGCTGGCGTTCACCGAGTATGAAGCCGCAATGAAGATCGATCCCGATATTTTCGAATACCGCGATTCACTGGGATCCACGCTGGTAGAGCGAAATGTGGAAGAACGCGCCAAACTCCACTTCTATCTGGCGAAGGTCTACGCGAAAGAGGGCTCGGCGGACCGCGCGTTGCGATATCTCCGGATGGCCCTCGAAGAAGGCTTCAAAGACAAAAAGCAGATCGACAACGCAGAGGAATTCGCGCCCCTGAAAGACAACCCTGAATTCATTCTGATCATGGCGTCGGAGCCAAAAGTTCTCGGAGGCCAGGACAATTGACCGGCCGCGGGTGTGGGGCAGGCGGTTCTGCCTGCCGTCTGTCGATCGGGCTCTCACAAACATGCGAATAAAAGGCCCAGGTCACGTCGTCTTCGCCGCCGGTCTCGCCGGACTCGGCATCCTCAGCCTCTGCTCCGGCGATTTCGCATTCACCTGGCAGCCGGTCCCGATATGGGTCCCGTGGCGCGAAGCGCTGGCCCACGTTTCCGGAATTTTCATGCTGCTCTGCGGCATCGGGATGTTGATCGAACGCGCCGCCGCACCCTGCGCACTCGCGATGACCGCGTATCTGCTCAGCTGGGTTTTGCTGTTGCAGGCCCCGCGCGTAGCCGCTGCGCCCCTGAATGTCGGTTCCTGGCTTGGCCTCGCCGAAAACCTCGTCCTCACATGCGGCGCCTGCATCCTCTTCGCGCTTCTTACCAACTCGCACGAGCGCGCCGTGCGCATCGCCAGGTTTCTCTTCGCCATGTCCTGTCTCGAATTAGGCCTCTCGCACTTTGTGTTTTCCCAAATCACAGCCGGCATGGTCCCGGCATGGCTTCCCTGGCGCCTGGGCTTCGCATACTTCACCGGAACATGTCACTTCGCCACCGGCCTCGCGGTTCTCTTCGCGGTCGTTCCCCGCCTTGCAGCCACGCTCGAAGCAATCATGATCGGTTCCTTCGTGCTGTTGGTTCACATTCCAGGCGCAATCGCCGCGCCAACCAGCCGGCTCCAGTGGACCATGGTGTGCGTCGCTGCAGCGCAGGCGGGCGCGGCGGGAATTGTAGCCAGGTCGTTCCACAATGCAGGCGCGGCACGAACAATTCGCGTCTATCGCAATCCGGATTGCGATAAATGCGCGCGTTTTGCCGCGGTCCATCGCACGCTCGACTGGTTGAACCACGTAGAAATCTCGACCGCCCCGCCGTCAACGGGAGCGCTCCGCCCTGGTGAAGTAGTGGTGGAAAATCTTGTGAATGGCCGGATGCTCAGGGGCGCCGCCGGCATCCGGCTGATCTGCCGCCAGATTCCGCTCTATGCGCCGCTCAGGCCGCTGTTCGCAATAGATGCCTTCCGCGATTATGTGGATCGCGAGGTCGCTGGCTGCGACGTCAACGATAACAACAACGCCTGTCGCGTCTGATCAGCCGCGAACCCGGGCTCGCCCGCCAGCCCCGATAAGCGCCCCCAGTTCTTCCGTCTCTAACTCGCGCCACTTCCCGATCTTCAGCTCTCCGAACGTCACCGGTCCGATGTTCGTCCGCACCAGCTTCAGAACTTTACTCCCCACCGCTTCAATCATCCGGCGCACCTGGCGATTGCGGCCTTCCGTAATGACGATTTCGAGGTGCGTGTATTTACCCGAATCGCGAACTCTGCGGACTTCGGCAGGCCGCGTCGGCCCGTCGCTGAGTTCCACGCCGTGCCGCAACTGCTCCAGCGCATCATCGCTCAGCAGCGTGGAACACTTCATCAGATAAGTCTTCGCGACCTTATGATCGGGATTCGTCAGCCGCTCGGCGAACTGCGTATCGTTCGTCATGATGAGCAGTCCGCTGGTGTCCAGATCGAGCCGCCCCACAGGTGAAACGAATTGTTCGATATCCTGGATCAGATCGTAAACAGTCGGACGCCCTTCCGGATCTTTAAACGTCGTGATGTAACCGGTGGGCTTGTAAAGCAGAATGTAAATTGGCTGTCGCTTCGTCAGCGGCTTGCCGTCGAGAAGAACCAGATCGCGATTCGGAGTGATCCAGTGATCGGGATTCTCGATGACCTTGCCGTTGACCTGAACCTGACGCGCGTGAATCCAGCTGCGCGCCTGCGTCCGCGAACCGGCTCCAGCCTTCGAGATGACGCGTTCCAGCGTCTTCTGCACGCGGTCATCCCCGGATTCTACCGGCGCTGCGACGCCTGCGCGCTGACGGGCAACCGGCCCGGTCTTCTGACGCCACGGCTTCTTCGGGATCCACTTCAATGGAGAATCACTTTAGCCAGGCCAGTGTTCCCGCCGGAGTCCGCCACTCTCAGCACCAGCGCGTGCTCTCCCGCCGGAACATTGTCCACGTGCAGACGAAACTGTTCCGTGCGCGAATCCAGAATGCCATCCACAGGCGCAACAGGCAACCACGTTCCGCCATCGAGCGACCACTCGGCGCGGCGTAGCGCGGACGCCGCATCCTGCGCTTCGAAAGCGATATCCGCCGCATTGCCATTGCGCGTTGAAGACTGCACATGAATCACCGGCGGCGTGTTGTCGATGAGCACCGGCGAACTCACCAGCTCCGCTACTTTCGCCGCGCCCGGCGGATTCGCCTCACGATCCGATGCCGTGACTTTGAAATAGTAGCGGCCATCGGCCAGCGCGTCGCCATCGAGCGCGAGCGAACTGTCATGCAGATCGTGGCGCAGAATCTTCCACTCGTCTTCGCCTTCGCCGCGAAACGCAACTTCGTAAACCAGCTTGTCGGAATCCGGATCGTCCGCCTGCCAGGAAATCAGCAGTTGCTGAATCACCGCGCGCGACAGCGTCTGCGTCGGCGTCCCGGTGGAAGCAACAGGCCCCGTGTCGCCCGTATCCGTAACCGTAATGCTGTACGACTGCGTCCCCGATGTCGCCGATGCGGTGGCCCTCGCGGCTGTTGCGGGCGGCGCCTGCTGGCTCACCATGATCGAATGAACAACCGGCGGATTGTTTTGCGGCAGATACGCGCTCGTAATACTGTCGAGATGCGCCGCCGCCGTAGTCAGGCTGGCCTTGTACTGCAGGTAGCGTGCATTCGGACTGGTCACCGGCGCGCCAGACGAATCCGTGAGCCCGGCCGACCAGTCACTCCATGAGTTATCCGGACGCAGGCTGTTGCCCGAGCGCGTCTGAATCGTCACACCCTCGCCCTGCCAGCGCAGACGTCCCCATCGCGATACGCTGCTCGCGTCGAAGACCGGCGATTCGTACGTGCCCTTCGTGCCGGCCGCGCCCAGCTTATACAACTTCCCGGCGTTCGCCGTCGCCACCAGAATCGCGTTATTCACATTCAGCAATCGCACAGCTTCGGCATCGTTCGTCTGCGCGATCAGCGTCAGCTTGCGATCTGCCGCGAGCCTGTAAACGCGCGCGTTCTCATCGGTGCCGAAATAAATCTGTCCCGAACCCGACGCCAGAATATCGTAAACATTTTCTTCCTTCGAACTCCACAGCGTATCCACCGTGTTGTCGGGATTAATCCGATAGATCGCGCTCTTCTCCACGCCTGTCGCTTCCGTGACTGCCGGCGCGGGAGGCGCCGCCACCTGATTCTGCGCGGCCGGTTTCACGTCCGGCGCCGTCGGCTTGATCTCGCTTCCCGCCTGCGCCGTTACCGTCACGGTAGTCGAGATCGTCGGCGTCGTGTCCTGCTGCGGATTCTGATTCTGTTGCGTCGCCTCAATCTTCTTCGCCAGCGCGCCGCCCAGCCCCGCCACATAAACCGCGCCATCGGCGGTAGTCGCCAGCGCGCGCACTTCAGGCAACGAGGAATCGTAAAGCGCGAACGCCTTGTCCTTCGCCGTGATGCGATACAGAATGCCGTTCGGTTCCGTGCCCGCGACCAAACGCCCCTGCGGATCCATCAATAAGCCGGTGACGTTACCTTGCCCTGTTGCATAATAGGGCTCGCCTTTCCCTGCTCCGGTAATCCGGTACACGATTCCCGCATCGCCCGTGCCCGCATACAGCGTTCCATCCGCGCCCAACGCGAGCGACCAGATATAGCGCGCCTTCGGATCGAAGTACTCAGTCACCTTGCCATTTTGAATGCGATAAATCTTGCCATTCGGAGAACTCGCGGCATAAACATCGCCTTGCGCGTTCACCGCCAGCGCGAAGACTTCCGGCTTATCCGCAGTCCACAGCAGCGTCGCCGTTCCATTGGCCGCCACGCGATAAACCCGGCCGCGATGTCCCGTCGCCGCGTAAACTGAGCCCGCCGGACCCGGAACCACGCTCCAGATCACGGGCTGCCCTGAATTAAACAAAGTATCCAGCTGCGGCGCAGGCGTCAGACGTCCATCCCGCCCGAGCGCGACCCCGTCCATCTTCCCCGCAATGAAATCCGTAAAGCTCGACATTTCCCAGAAAGAAGAAGACGACGCCGCTGCCACACCAACCACCAGCGCAGCCAGCACCAGCGCAATCCCGACTCGCCTCATTCCTTCACCTCGCGGCACAACTCTAACGATGTGGCGCAGGCAGTTTTGCCTGCCCTTGGCCGGGCGAAGCTCGAGCTCCTGCTGTCCTGGCTCACACTGCCATCCCGGCACAAAGTCACAATAATGCACTTACCCGTAAACCTGCGGGCAGTACGCGACGGCGGCGCGCTCTGCCATATCCCGCACACTGCCACCCGCCTCATTCCTTCACCTCAATCTGAACCGTCTTCGAACCCGAAACCATATTTCCGCCCGCATCCATCGCCAGCTCCGCCATCTTCGCGTTGCGGCTTTGCGCAATCGAAGCCGTCCCGCCGATCACCAGCGCCAGCGACGGCGGCGGACTATCCATTTCCTCGCCCTGCACCGCGTACGACGGCTCCGCGCGCCACACCCGCACATACGCCTTGTCTCCCGCCCGGATATCGTTCACCGTCGCGATCAGTTGCTCCGCGGAAACCGGACTGTCCACAATCGTCTTCCCCATATCGGCGAGCGACGCCTGTGTCCCATCGCAAACCGTAAAGTACAGCGTGCCAGGAGCGGCCCCCGGCGGAATCTTGTAGCTCGCCGTGCGCGATATCTCCACGCCGTCTTCGCCCTCGAGCAGCGCCGTGACGTCAATCGTGTCGCCGGGCTTCGCCTCGCGCTTCGACGTGTACACCTGCCCGATCGTCAGCGCATCTTTGCGCGACGACGTATCCAGTTGCACCGAAATCTTCTTCACTTTCAGATTGTCGAAACCGCCCTGCATCACGTACGACAATGTCACCGCCGCATTCAGCGCCGCATTCGTGGCCGCGCCGCCATCGGTCGCATAAACATTGCGAAGCTGCACCGCATCGCTGCGATTTTCGAATTCAATCGCCCCCCGCATGGCCACGCTCAGCACGCCCGTCGCGCGCACCGTCGAATCCAGCGCCGAAAACACCGCCATCTGCAGCAGATAAGGCGAGAGCAGCCGGTCGTTCACGATGCTCATGTGGTAATCTCCCACCGGCTTCCCTTCCTGCGTCACCGAGATATCGAGCGGCGTCATAGCCGCGCGCGTACCCAGCGCGCCCGTAATCGCAGTGTCGCGATCCTGCGAAATCACGCCCATCAACTCTTTCGCCGCCGAAATTTTGAACGATGTATTCACGTTCGCCAGCAGCGTCATCACTTCCGACCGCGTAAACGGCATCTGCGTCGCACCCACCGCGAGGAAGCGATGCCCGAACGCATAGACCTCTTTGCCGTCGATCGCCGTCAGCGTGCCATCCGCCCCCACGCTCATATCGCCCATCATGAGTTCCACACTGATCATCGAGCCCGGCTGCAGCTTCGACGGGTCGCCCATGCGATCCAGCGGCGCGCCACCCACCGAGATCCCCTGCCGCGGTTCCAGCCCCAGCGTGCGCAATTCCGGCGCAAATTTCTCTATCGCCGCAGAAGTAAACCCGCTGAACGAAATCGGCGTGGCCACCTCGGTCATCTTCGAATCTCCGTACCCTGTAGACGGGGGTTTCAGATCGGCCAGCCGCATCGGCGCGGGCGTGGCGGGCAGCGTATCCACCCGCAGCATTTCTTCAATCGGACGAATCCCCGCAATCGGATCTTTCGAATACGGAAAAGCCAGCGCCACCGCGCCGATCAGTTTGCCATCGATATATACCGGACTGCCACTCATCCCCTGCAGAACGCCGGTATGTTCCAGCGGCCCACCCGAGAGCCGCGCCAGGATCAGCGACTGCTTCGGCCCCGTATTTTCCAGAACACCGAGGATTTCGACGTCGAAGTCTTCGATCTTATCCCCGGAGAACACGGTCTTGCCAAGGCCATGCATGCCGGCGTGAACTTCTGAGATCGGCATGATCGACAGCGCCGCGGACGCTGGTATAGCGGTCAGCAGACACGTGATGAGGCAACGAGAGGCGAACACTATTCCAGTGTAGTCGGGCTGGACACGCTGCTGCGCGCGGGACCACGGCATTTTCCGCTGATTCACGTTGAGCCGATTGGTAATCTGGTGCGGCCGGCAAAACCGGCTCTCAGCAACAGATGAAACGTACAGGGAAGGAGTCCGGTGACATTCACCGCCGTGGGCGGCGGTTATATATACGGGGGTCTGGTCGCCCATGCAGACTGACCCGGTCTCTCTGCTGTTCAGCAGCGCCAGTTCGCCCACGGTGGTTGTGACAGGCACGCTGTCGGCGACGACGGGCAATCAGCCCGCATTCACCGCAGCGGGAGCTGTCAGTTCGGCCGATTTTGTTTCCGGCGCTCCGCTCACGCCGGGCTCCTTCTCAACCATCTTCGGCCAGAATCTCGCGCGAACCGCGACAGCCACCATTTATCCTCCGCCGTTGACGCTGGGTGGCACATCGGTGACCATCAATGGCGTCCCTGCGCCGCTGTTCTACGCAGGGTCCGGTCAGATCAACTTCTTCGTGCCGTACGAACTGGCGGGACAAACCAACGCAACCATCGTCGTTTCGTCCGCTGCAGGCGTCGCGGAAGTCGCTGGCATACTCATTGCGCCGGAATCGCCGGGATTGTATCTGGAGGACGCGGCAGGCCACGCGTCGGCAGTCCATCTCAACGGGCAACCCTTAACCCCCGTCATCACGATCGGCGGCATGAATACGCAGGTGATGTTCGCGGGTCCCGCTCCGGGCTTCGCCGGACTTTACCAGCTCAATGCGATCGCGTCGGCAGGTCTGCCGTCCGTCAAACCCAATGAATTTACCGGCTTCTCTGGCTACGGGCCGCTGCCTGTGTGCGGGTCGGCGCGGCCTGAGCAGTAGCGGCCGCAGCTACCAGCACCGACCCCGTATCGATCATTTCAGCCATCTCGTAGCCCGGCATGTCCTCGGCTTCTTTGGTAAACGTCAGGCTCCCCCCCACACAATCGTAGTCGATTCCAACCAGGTCGCCGGCGTGAATCTGATCCGATGCAATCAGGTTTGAAAGCGGATGCACAAGGCTTCGCTCAATCGCGCGTTTCAGATGGCGCGCTCCGTACTTGAGATCCGTGCCCTCATGCAGCAGGAAGCCACGAGCCGAGTCCGTCAGGTTCATAACGAACGGTACTGAGCCGGGAGCCCGAATGATTCTTCGCTGGAGTGCCGATAGTTCCAGGCCGAGGATCTTCTGCAGTTGCTCGCTGCCGAGCGGCCGGAACACAACCACCTTATCGATGCGGTTCATGAATTCCGGAGTAAACTTCCGCCGCGCGGCTTCCACGCCAACCCGCGAAAGCTTATCGGTCATCAACTGATCGACCTCGCCGTCTCCATCCGCTCGCTCCAGAGGCGAGGTGGCAAAACCCAGGCGGGGCCGCAACAGGGTGCTCATTTCAGCCGCTCCCAGGTTGCTGGTCATGAAAATCAGCGATTGCGAGAAATCCACCTTGCGGTTGTCGCCCAGCGTCAGCGTCCCTTTATCCAGAATTCCCAGCAGCAGATTCCACAATGCATCGCTGGCCTTCTCGATTTCATCAAAGAGGATAAAGCTGATTTTCATCCCTTCGTGATGATATTGATTCAGCGCTTCCTGACAGAGGACGGCGTGCGTCTCTCGGTGTCCCAGATATCCGGGAGGCGAGCCAATCAGCTTCGCAATCTCATGGCTGTGCTGGAATTCCGCGCAATCGATCTTGATCACCGCGCGCGCGTCGCCCAACAGCGATTCCGCCGTCGCTTCCACCAGGCGTGTTTTGCCGGTGCCCGTAGGGCCCAGGAACAACAGGTTCCCGATCGGGCGTCCCGGACTGCTCATCCCCGCGAGATGTGTCTGGTAAATGCCCACAATCTGATCGACCGCTTCGTCCTGGCCGACAATGCGGTTCAAAAGATCGGAGTGCAACTTCAACGCTTCGTGGCCCGTTTGCGACGGGTCGAGTCTCTTCTTCGTGGCGAACATACCAGACTCTCCCTTCCACTTCACTTATCGCCCGATTCGGCGGCGATTCGATCCCTCAATGTGCACGTCTCTTGCCAATTGTCAGATCTCAAATCATTAAAATCTGTTTCGCCCTTTCCGTATTGCGTTTACGGGAGTTTACGCGGTGGCATGCTCGGCTTCACATCCACCCGGCTCACCGTCGTGCGGCGCGGCATCTTCAACAGCATGACGACCGCCTCAGCAATATCCTCAGGCGCGACTTTCCAGTCCGCGCGGGCGCCTTCCTTATCTGACGCGGGACCATTGAAATCGGTATCTGTACTGCCTGGCATCACTTCCGAAACGCGCACACCGTCATAACGGTGATCGAGCATCGTCGCGTCCGACAAGCCGTTCAGCCCGGCTTTCGAAGCGTTGTAACCGGCTCCTCCCGCAAATGCGCTGTTGGAAGAAAGCGAGCTGATATTCACAATGTCGCCGCCACCGCGCTGTTTGAGGATCGGCAGGACCTCGTGAGAACAGTAGTATGCCCCCGAAAGATTCACGGCCAGCATATGATCCCAATCGGCCGGCTCGAGCTCCATCACGGATCGATACGTTCGAATCCCGGCGTTATTGACCAGAATGTCGATACCGCCAAAAACTGCACCGACCTGCGCAATAAAGCGCCGCACATCGCCATGTTTAGAAACGTCTGCCGCCACTCCGATCGCTTCGCCGTGCGGCGACAGGCTTCTCACTGCGGCGTCGACAGACTCCTGGCGCAGGGCGCAGAATGCCACGCGCACACCCTCTTCGAGCAGCCGTTCCGCTATAGCGTAGCCAATACCCCGCGCGCCGCCCGTTATAACTGCAATTTTGCCGGTTAATTTTTCTTGTGCCATATGTGTCCCGAACTCGACAGTATGGTAACTCTGCCGTACCATAAAGGTAGAATGCACGACGGCAGCGCGCCCGAATGGCGCCAAACAATCGATCGACATCATGCGGCCCTCGTGGAGGATCTCACTGCGCAGCTGGATGCGGAGATCGAATCCAGCATCGTGCGCGCGGTTTCCGACGAGCGAAAGCGGAATGACGACGAGCGAAAGCGGATTGACGACGAGCGGGCTCGCGCCGATGCGGAGCTTGCCACCGCAGTCATGGAAGAGCGAACCCGCGCGAGCGAAGCCGCGCGTCGCCGCCTTTCCGAATCGCTCAATCAGACGCTGCGCCGCATCCGGCAAACCTCTGCCGAACACGAAACCTTACAGTTGCTCCTCGAAGACAGCGCATCGTGCGCCGAGCGCGCGGTGGTGGTCCTGATTGAAAACAACCAGGCGCGCATCGCTGCGTGGCGCGCCGCGGCTCTGCGCGGAGACGACGAAGATAATGCCCCCATCGATCTTGCGGAAGCCGCCGCCATCGCGTCCTGTGTGGAAAGCCGCGACCCCCTGGTGGCGCTCGCCGCACCCGGCGAGATTTCGCCCATCCTCGCGTCCGCTCTTAACGGAACGGACGCCGCAACGGGTAAAGTCTACCTTTTCCCCATCACCGTGCGTCAAAATACTTTAGCGTTGCTGCTGGCCTCGGGCGAAGTGGTTCCCGCGCCGCTGGAGTTACTGTGCGAAGGCGTCGGTATGAAGCTCGAATCGCTCGATGCCCCGGTTCCCCTGGTTCCGGTGGCTCCCGCGGAAAAAGCCCCGCTCGTGCAGATCGCGAATGCCGCCACAACGTGGACCAAACTGACGCCGGAGGAACAGGCGCTCCATCTGCGGGCGCAGCGAACCGCGAAAGTTCGCGTCGCGCAGATCCGCATCAGCGAATCCGAAGCGTTGCGGAAAGGAACCCAGGCTCACGACATCTATGGCGCCCTGCGCCCGTCGATTGACGCCGCGCGCGCCGAGTATCGGCAGGCGTACATATCGCAAACGCCGACGATGGTCGATTACCTGCATCTGGAAATGATTCGGAGTCTCGCGCATGAAGACAGCCGGTTATTGGGAGAGGATTATCCGGGGCCGATCGCATAACATGCCAGCGCTGACCACTATGCCATCGCGCTGCGTTCTGGCGGTCGGCTTGTGTCTGGCGATCCAGGCCGCTGCTGCCGGCCCGCCGGACCCTGCCGTCACGCGCCTCGGGCAGGCCGTCACTGCCTACGAGAAACACGATTTCTTCACCGCCGTCCATCTTTTGACCGCCAGCGGTCAGCCCGCGAAACTCCGCGACTACGTCGCCTGGTATCTGGCAAACGCCGAACTCGTCACCAACAGCGGCGATTCCGCGGTGCGCGACCTCGCGCATTACATCGCCAATCCCCTGCCCGGCTCGCCTCTCGCCGGGCGACTGGACCTGCTTTACGCCAAAGCGCTGCTCGGCCAGAATCCATCGACGCCCGCCTCCGCGCTGAAAGCCCGCGAGATCCTCCAGGCGGACTCCGCGCTGCTTCCGCAACCCGATGGCGATTACGCGCTCGCTCAGGCGTTTCAGGCCACCGGCTTCCCCCGCCAGGCCGCCGTCTATTTCCAGCGGGTCTACTATACGTATCCGACGGCGGATCTTTCCGAGAAAGCCAAAGCTGCCGCCGATAAACTGCGCCCCACGCTCGGCGGTGAATTTCCGGAAGCCTCCGCCCGCCAGCAACTCGACCGCGGCAACGCCTGGCTCACCGCGAAACAGTACGTGAAGGCCCGTGAAGAATTCGCGCTGCTGGCAGAAAACCTCAAAGGTGCGGAGCGGGATGAAGCCCAGGCCGGAATCGGCGCCGCGCTCTTTCTCGGCGGCGACCCTGCGGGCAGTATGAACTATCTCACGGACCTGCAACCGGAGGACGCCGATGCCGCCGCTGAGCGACTCTACTATCTGACCGAGTCTTACCGGAAGCTCGACAACGGGTCCGCCATGCTGGACGCGGTACACCAGCTCGACGAGCGCTATCCCGTTTCGCCGTGGCGCCTGAAAGCGCTCATCGCCGCGGGCGACTTCTATTTGTGGGTACAGGATCGCGCCCACTACGTGCCGCTGTTTCAGGCCGCCGTGGAAGGCTTCCCCGGCGATAGTTCGGCGGCACTGAGCGAATGGCACGTCGCGTGGGCCGCGTGGCTGGAGCGCAGTCCGCGCCGGGTGCAGCTGTTGAAGGAACAGATCGCGAAGTTTCCCGCCGACACCCACGTCAGCGACGCCCTCTTCTTCCTCGGACGCGCCGCGGAAGAGGATTCCGACTTTGCCGCCGCGCGCGCGTATTACGAACGTCTGAGTGCGCGGTTCGCGCACTATTACTATGCCGGCCTCGCGAGAACACAACTCACCGAGCCGAAGCTCGCCGCCGTCAAGGCCGATCCCGCAGTTCGCACGTGGCTGGAGCACACAGACGACGCGGCAGCGGCCAATGCAGTTCCAGCCGATACCAGCGGCGCTCCGAACGAAGCGACGCGCGCGCGCATCGAACGCGGGCGACTTCTCATCGCGGCGGGGCTCACGACGCAGGCTGTCGAAGAGATCGCATTCGGCGCCAAACAGGAAAACGAGCAGCCCGTGCTCCTCGCCATGGATCTTTCGCGCGCCATGCCAACCCCGTATCTTGCCGTCCGCGTCATGAAGAAATTCAGCGGCGACTATCTCTCCGTGCCATTCGAGAAAGCCTCCCGCGCGTTTTGGGAAATGCTGTTCCCCATACCCTATGAAGAGACCCTGGACGCCAGTGCGACCGAGAGCGATCTCGATCCCTTCGCTGTGGCAGGCCTTATCCGCCAGGAATCGGAATTCAATCCGGCGGCGCGCTCGGCCTTCGCCTACGGGCTGATGCAGCTGAGACCTTCTACGGGTAAAGAACTGGGCAGGACCGATGGCATCAAGGTGGCGAACACCGGCATGCTGCTTAATCCAACCCTGAATATCAAGCTTGGAACCCAGTATCTGCGCGGACAGCTCAGTCATTGGGATGGCGACTGGGTGAAGACGCTCGCGGCGTACAACGCCGGTCCCACGCGCGTCCGGCAATGGCTGGATCAGTTCGGCTACGGAGACGCCGCCGAGTTTATCGAAAACATCCCGTTCGACGAAACGCGTAATTACGTCCAGGCGGTTTTGCGCAATGGCCAGATCTATCGCGAACTGTACGGCAAACAGAAGGCCGCGCTCGCTCCGGAGGTCGCCGACGACAGCGCCGTGCCTCCGGCAAAGATCACCGACATAAAAACGGTGAGTAAAGTCGTTTCGAAGAGACCGCTGAGAGCGGCACGCCGCACCACGGCCAGCGCAAAAACAACGAAAGCGCCCGTAGCGGTCACGAAGGCCGTCACGAAGGCAACTGCGAAGCCGGCCGCCGTCGCCAGCGCTCACAAGCCCGCCGCGAAAGGCGCTGCCACGAAGAAAGCCACCGGCGCTGCATCGACGCAAAAACACGCGGCCGCATGAGAGCATAGCTTCATGGCTTCCGCTGCAGCGGCAACCCGCTTCCAGAGCGCGCGTACCGCCGATTTCAAAGAGTCCGTCATCCGCGAGATGACCCGCCTCGCCATCAATCATGGCGCCGTCAATCTGGCCCAGGGCTTTCCCGATTTCCCCGCCCCCCTCGATATCAAACAGGCCGCGCTCGACGCCATCAACGCCGATCATAACCAGTATTCGATCACATGGGGAGTCAAGCCGTTCCGCGAAGCGATTGCCCGCAAGTATGCGCGCAGCTACGGGATGGACATCGACCCTGAGCGCGAAATCACCGTCTGCTGCGGGGCCACCGAGGGCATGATCGCTTCCCTGCTCGCCGTCACCAATCCGGGCGACGAAGTGGTCGTCTTTGAGCCTTATTACGAAAACTATCACCCCGACGCGCTGCTCTGCGGCGCGCAGCGGAAACTGGTCACGCTGCACGCGCCGGACTGGCGCTTCGATCCCGATGAACTGCGCCGCGCTTTCTCCCCGCGCACCAAGGCGATCGTGATTAACACGCCGAACAACCCGACCGGCAAGGTTTTTACCCGCGAAGAGCTCATTTACATCGCGTCGCTCTGCCAGGAATTCGACACCCTCGCGATCACCGATGAGATCTACGAACACATTACTTACGATGGGCTGCGCCACATCCCGATCGCGACGCTGCCCGGCATGCGCGAGCGCACGATCCTGATCAACAGCATGAGCAAAACGTTTTCGGTCACGGGATGGCGCGTCGGTTGGGTCATCGCGCCGCCGGAAATCACCAACACAGTCCGCAAAGTTCACGATTTTCTGACGGTGGGAGCCGCGACACCCCTGCAGCACGCCGGAATCATGGCTCTCGGTCTGCCGGACGCGTACTTTGACGGGCTTTCGGGGGAATATGACGGTCGGCGGAAAGCTGCGATCACGATGCTCGAAGGCGCTGGCTTCCGCTGCTATGTGCCGGGTGGCGCGTATTACGTGATGTGCGATATCCGCGGCTTTGGGGCTCTGAACGACGTGGATTTTGCCAGGGATCTGGTGGAGCGGGTCGGCGTGGCCGGCGTGCCGGGCTCGAGTTTCTATTTGAATCCGGCTCTCGGGGCATCGCAGATCCGCTTCTGCTTTTGTAAGAAGTATGAGACGCTGGCTGCGGCCGGCGAGCGGCTGAAAAAGATTTAGCCTGGCGCGGGCGCGAAGCCAGGGCGTCGGGAGTTGCATCGCAGACGGTCGGGACGAGAGGGAAAGAGCATTTCCGCGGCTTCGGACAGGGATGGAGCTGAGAGATAACACTGAGGGAACTCGAGCTTCGCTCGACAGGAGGGCAGGCGGAACCGCCTGTCCCACACAGAACGATTCGAGAGATCGTCTGTTTCATTGCACTGTCACCATTACGCTCGACGGCGTCTCGACGCCTCCGACAGTGGCCAGCAGCGGCTGATCGCCCGATGCTGTCGCCGGTACAACCACGTTCATCTGAAAAACCCCCGATGCCGTGAGGCCCGCGAACAACACCCGCGCAGTCACTCCGCCAATCGTGATCGACACCGGATTCGTGGTGGGAGCCGCGCCCGCAAACGCCTTTCCCGCCGGCACTGCGGGAGTTGTCGGCCCGAAACCCACGCCGAAAAGCTCCATCGTCTCGCCTGGCCTGACCGAGCGCGTACTGAATGAAAAATTGCCGGACGGACCCGCCAGATCGTAGGTCCCGCCGCCATACGCGCCGGAGCCATCCGGCGTCAGAATCACGGCTGCCGCGTAATTGCTGGCCGGCAGCAGGCTGAACGATGGCCCAAACGGCGCCAGCGTCACCGTCGAAGTGACGGAACCAGACGCTGTCGTGACGACAACGTTGACTGTTCCGGTGGCGGTATCGTTGGGCGCCTGCAAGTTGATCTGGGTGGCACTGACCGACCACAGATACGCCGATTTGTTATCGATCTTCACGCTGGTCCCGCCGAGCGTTGTCGGAAAGTTTCCTGTCCATGTGTATGTCCCGTTGCCGAGGCCGCTGCCGTAGATCGAGATCCACGAGCCCGGCTGAATCACGGAGGTGGAACTATAGAGCGGCACCACTCCGCCTGGCGTGACGGCGGGCGCAGCTGCGGTAATCGCAAGCTTGGCGGCGGTGGACGCCGCGCCGCCGGGGTTGATCGCCACGATGCTGGCGGTCCCGGTGCCGGCCGCCAGGTTCGCAGGCACATCGGCGGTCAGTTGCGAAGAACTCACGTAGGTCGTCGTCAGCGCGGCGCCGTTCCACTGCACCGCGGCTCCCGCGAGGAAGCCCGTCCCCGTGACCGTCAGAGTGAAGGCCTCGCCGGTTCCGGCTACAGTCCCGGGACTCAGGCTGGCGATTGCGGGTGGCGGATTAATGGAAAGTGAAACAGGGCTCGACGACGCGCCTCCGTTTGTCACCGCGATACTGGCTGTGCCTGCGCTCGCGATCAGACTCGCCGCGACCGACGCGGTCAACTGCGTCGCGCTGACGAACTTTGTAGTGAGCGCGGAACCGTTCCACGTGACGGCGACTCCGGAGACGAAGCCCGCCCCGTTCACCGTGAGCGTGAACGGGGCGCCGCCGGCCGCTGCCGACGCCGGGCTCAGACTCGCGATCACCGGTGGTCCGTTTATGGGAAAGGTGACTCCGTTCGAAGAAGCTCCACTGTAATTCACCTGAATTGTCACGCTGCCGATATTCGCGATCATCCCCGCCGATACCGCAGCGCTCAACTGCGTGGCGCTGGTAAACGTGGTGGGCAGCGCCGCGCCATTCCACTGCACCTGCGCGCCGGAGACGAAGCCCGTACCTGTGACCGCGAGGCTGAAGCCGGCGCTTCCAGCCACAGCCGAGGCGGGACTCAGCGTTGTGATCGCCGGCGCGGCATTGATGTGGAAGGTAACGCCTCCCGAAGTCGTCCCACCGGAATTGACGGTGACGCTCGCGCTGCCCGAAGTGGCGATCAGGCTGGCGGGGACGTACGCCGTCAGTTGCGACTCGCCGGCAAAAGTGGTGGAGAGCGGCGCGCCATTCCACAATACGCTCGCACTCTGCATGAAGCCGGTCCCGTTGACGGTCAGGGTGAACGCCACTGCGGTAGCGATTGCCGAGGTGGGGCTCAGGGTGGTAATCGCGGGCGGCGGCGGATTGATCGGGAGCTGGAAAACAGCGGAAGAGACGCCGCCGGAGACCACAAGAATGTCGGCGGCGCCTGCGCCTCCAATCACGCTCGCGGGCACCGACGCCGTCAACTGCGTGGCGCTGACCACTTTCGTGACAAGCGCGGAACCTTCCCACTGCACGGTGGCTCCCGAGGCAAATCCGGTTCCCGTCACGGTCAGGGTGAACGCCGCGCCGTAGGCTGTCGCGGACGCGGGACTCATGCTTACGATGTTCGGTGGAGGGTTAATGGTAAACGTGAGCGAAGCGGAGTTTGCGCCACCGGAGTTCGTGACGACGGTTGCGGTCCCCGCCGCCGAAATCAGGCCAGCCTGAACGGAAGCGGTCAGCTGCGTGGCGCTGACAAACGTGGTGGGGAGTGCGCTGCCGTTCCATTCGATCTGCGATTCCTGCACGAAGCCTGTACCGGTCGCGGTGAGAGTGAATACCAGGCCGGTTGCCGTAACCGAAGTGGGGCTGATACTCGTGAGAACCGGGGTGGGGGCGTTGATCGGAAAGGTCACCTGGCTGGAGAGCGAGCCGCCGGAACTCACATCAATCGTGGCGCTGCCCGAATTCGCAATCAGAGTCGCCGCGACCGAAGCGGTCAACTGGGTTGCGCTCACCACTTTGGTCGTGAGCGGCGCGCCATTCCACTGGATGGCTGCGCCGGTCAGGAAACCGGTCCCGTTTACTGTCAGCGTGAAGGCCGCCCCGTGCGCCGTGGCAGCGGCGGGGCTTACAGTGGAAACTACGGGAACGGGCGCGTCTATCGTCAGGGAAGGCGTTTCACTGGCACTATTTAGAGACGAATCCTTCACGTTAAACTGAGGGCTCGAAATACTTGCCAGGGTGGGGGTTCCGCTGAGAACTCCGGCTTTACTGAGGGTGAGTCCCGCAGGCAAACCCGTGGCCGACCAGGTGTAGCTTCCGGTCCCTCCCACAGCGGAAAAAGTCACCGCGCTGTACGCTGATCCTTCTGTCCCGTCCGGGAGTAACGAAGGGCCTGCGATGCTGAGTGGGACCAGGGTCAACTGGCGTATGCGGTTGTCGAGCGTATCGGCGATGTAAACATTGCCGGAGGAATCGATTGCGAGGCCCTGCGGACCCGCCAGTTCCCCACCTGCCGTAATTGTGGTGATGGTTCCGGCTGCGACTCGGCGGATTGCATTGTTAGCCGTGTCGGCAATGAGGATGGAGCCGTTGGAACTGGCGACAATCCCGCCAGGCGCATTCAGTTCCGCGCTGGCCGCGGCGCCGTCGTCACCGCTGAACCCGGCCGTTCCGTTACCCGCCACCGTGCCGATGATGTCGCCCGTCACCTTCCTGATACGATTGTTTCCGGAATCGGCGATATACAGGTTGCCGGTGGAATCGAGCGCGACCGCGGTCGGATTGCGCAGTTCCGCGGCGGTTGCCGAGCCTGTATCGCCACTGAAGCCGGCGGTTCCGTTGCCCGCGACGGTCGTGATGTTGCCAGCTGCGACCTTGCGGATGCGGTTATTTGCCGAATCGGCGATATAGAGATTGCCTGCCGTATCGACGGCAACTCCGGACGGACCGTTCAACTCGGCGCCGACGGCGTGACCGCTATCGCCGCTGAAACCCGCAGTTCCGTTGCCCGCGACCGTTGTGATGGTGCCGCCGGAAATCTTTCGCACGCGCGCGTTTCCAAAGTCGGCGATGTAGAGATTGCCCGCCGTATCGAGCGCCACCCCGAAAGGTTGACTCAACTGCGCGCTCGCGGCAGGCCCCGCATCGCCCCCAAAACCGGAAACGCCGACCCCTGCGACAGTGTTAATCACTCCCGACGAAATCACCCGAACGCGATTGTTCAGCGAGTCGGCCGTGTAGACGTTTCCTGAGGAATCGACGGCTACGCTTGCGGGAGAATGCAATTCAGCGCTGACCGCCGACCCGCCATCACCACTGAAACCGCCAGCTCCGTTGCCTGCGACCGTCATGATGATCCCCGCCGAGATTTTGCGGATGCGGTTATTGCCGTAGTCGGCGAGGTAGAGATTGCCGGCGGAATCGATGCCGAGGACGAACGGGTCGTTCAGTTGCGCTCTGGTGGCAAGGCCGTTATCGCCGCTGAACCCCTGGGTCCCGATCCCCGCGACAGTGGTCATGACGCCGTTTGAGATTTCCCGGATGCGGTTGTTGTAATAATCCGCGACGAACAGGTTGCCGGAGGCATCGAGAACGAGGCCGCACGGCTGGTTCAACTGCGCGCCGGTAGCCGGGCCGTTATCGCCGCCATACCCCGCCGCGCCGTTGCCCGCTACCGTCCCGATAATGCCGCCCGACGCCTTGCGAACCCGGTTGTTGCCGGAGTCGGAAATATAGAGGTTGCCCGCCACATCCACGATGATGCTGTGGGGCGAATTCAGTTGAGCGCTGGTGGCCGGGCCGTTATCGCCGCTGAAACCCGCGCTTCCGTTGCCAGCCACTGTGGTGATCACGCCGCCGGAAATTTTGCGAATGCAACTGTTCCCGTAATCGGCGATGTACAGGTTTCCGGCGCTATCCACGGTTACGCCGAACGGCGAGTTGAGCTGCGCAGCGAGTGCGGGGCCATTATCGCCGCTATAGCCCGCAGTTCCCGTGCCGGCGACGGTGGTGATGACGCCACCCGAAACTTCGCGCACGACGTTGTCGTAGAAAGAGGCGATATAGAGGTTGCCCGTCGCGTCGAGCGCGATGCCGGAGGGATTGTGCAACTGGGCGCTGACGGCCGGGCCATTATCGCCGCTGTAACCAGAGGTGCCGTTGCCGGCTACAAGCGACAGGATGCCCGAGGTCGCGTCCAGCCGCAGGATCGTGTTGCCATCGACGAAAAATACGTTGCCGGAGGGATCGACCGCGAGGCCGGATTGCGGGCCGTAGAGACCGGCGCTAACACCCTGGATGTTGACCGGCAGCGCTCCGCCCGCGAAGGTGGAGATGGTGTAGGTCTGCGCTGCGGCAAGGGCGGACAGACCGAAAAATAGGGAGGCAAGACGCATTACGGGCTTATCTTTTCTCTTCATCCTGTTCATCGGCATTACCGGTAGGGTTTCGATAGATGGCCGCGAGGAAATTTGGAGGTATTACCGGGGTATTCATTGTTTGGGCTGTAAGAATTCCTCGGGGTGGTGCTGGCGGCGGCGGACCAGATCTTCGAGCGGAGTGTTATTGATCTCAAGCCTCTTCTCCTGCGAAATGGGCTGGCGCTCGGCCTGCGTTTTGAGGAAATAGTCGCCGTCGCCATCGCCGGCGTAGAGATTGGCGTACAAGAAGCGGGCGTTGGTGTTTTTCAGGAGGGCGACCGAGGTATCGACGAAGCGCTGGCGAACTGCGGCGACGGCGATTTCCTCAGTCGAAAAAACGAACCCATTTCGGGAGGGGCGACTGGTGGCCCTGATCGGCATCTCATTGAATTCATGGAGACGGGCGATCATGACTTCCTCTTTCTTGTCGCGCTCGTAGTTCTGCTTTCGTTCCTTCTGGAGGTCGCGGAGGGTGTCGAGGTTGCGGTGCATGTTGCGATTCATGCGCTGTTCGTACAGGCTCATCAGCTCGAAGCGTTTGGCTTCGGCGCGGAAGGTGCGGGCGTCGGATAAGGCCTGATCCATGGCGTCCGGGTTTTGG
>Ga0182024_10003088_pt1 | contig 40276 bp, 32 predicted proteins | sample P32metaG_FD_120480 | JGI IMG/M metagenome (GOLD analysis project Ga0182024, IMG submission 120480) | Permafrost microbial communities from Stordalen Mire, Sweden - P3-2 metaG (Illumina Assembly) | ecosystem: Environmental > Terrestrial > Soil > Wetlands > Permafrost | place: Sweden: Stordalen...
CTGCGCGCCGGGCGCATGCTGGCGCAGGGCGACCTGCGGCTCATCGCGCTCGCCTTCATCGTCGAGGAGCCCCGCCACGGCTACGAGATCATTAAGCTGGTCGAGGAGAAGACCGCGGACTGGTACAGCCCGAGCCCCGGCATCGTCTATCCGACGCTGACCTATCTGGAGGAAGCGGGCTACGTCACCGCCTCGACCGAAGGCAGCAAGAAGCTTTATGCCATCACCGCGGAGGGCCGCGCCTATCTCGAGGCCAACCGCGACATCGTCGACGTCGTTCTCGCCCGCCTGGCCGCGCTCGGCGAACGCGTGAACCGCTGGCGCCGCACGGCGCGCGGCGAGCGCGACAATCGCCGCACGCTGCCGCCGCTGGTCGAGGCCGCCTTCGATCACCTGCGCGAAACCGTCGGCAAGCGACTTGACAGCGATGCCGAGGCGGAATCGCGTCTCGTTGAAATCCTCGCCCGCGCGGCGACGGAGTTGCAGCAGCGCACGTAAATTTCCGCGCCGCTGTTCGACCTATGAGGCCGCGAGCACGTCCGGCGTGTGGATGTGCTCCGGCCGCACCCCGATGCCGACCAGCCGCGCCGGGATGCGGCGCAGCGCTGGAAACACACTGAGCAGCTTGAGCACCAGTGGCGGCTTGGGCGTGGCCGTGCTTTCCAGCATCCGGCTCACCACCCGTTTTTGGATGGTGAGCTGCAGCCACTGCGTGACGCGCACCGGCCAGGTGCGCCGCCGCTCGATCGCGCGCAGGTGATCGACTGTCACAGTGCGGCTCTTGAGCGGCGCGGCCAGCACGTTGGCGGCCGCGACCGCGTCCTGCACGGCGAGGTTGACGCCGACGCCGCCGATCGGCGACATCGCGTGCGCCGCATCGCCGATGCAGATCAATCCCGGCCGCCACCATTGCCGCAGCCGGTCCACCGCGACGCTCAGAAGCTTGATGTCGTCCCAGCTCTTCAACTCGCCGATGCGATCGGCGAGAAACGGCGACATCGAAAGCACCCGCGCGCGGAACGCGTCGAGGCCTTCGGCCTTCACCCGTTCGATGCCGCCCTTGGCGATGACGTAGGCGCATTGCCAATAGTCGCCGCGATCGAGCATGATCATCATCTTGCCGGCCTCGATGTGGCCGAAGGTGTCGGCCTGGTCGGTATCCTTGCGCGTCAGGCGAAACCACAGCACGTCCATCGGCGCGCCATAGTCGTCGCTTTCGAGCCCGGCCTTCTCACGCACCGTCGAATGACGGCCATCGGCGCCGACGACGAGATCGGCGCGGATCGCAAGCGTGCCATCCGCCGTCGTGGCGCGCAGCCCCACCACCCGGCCCCCTTCTTCGATCAAGTCGGTAGCCTCGGCGTGCATGCGCAGATCGAAGCCTTTGTAGCGCTTGCCGTGCGCGGCGATGAAATTGAGAAAATCCCATTGCGGCATCAGCGCGATGTATTTGCAGGTCGTCGGCATATGGGTGAAATCGGCGATCACGATGCTCTCGCTGCCGATCTGTCCGCTCAGCCGCTCGACCTTCTGGTGCGGCAGCTTGAGGAATTCATCGAGCAAGCCGAGCTCGTGCATCAAATCGAGCGTCGATGGATGAATGGTGTCGCCGCGGAAATCGCGAAAAAAGTCGGCATGCTTTTCCAGCACGATCACATCGACGCCGGCGCGCGCCAAAAGAAAGCCGAGCATCACGCCCGCCGGTCCGCCGCCGGCGATGCAACAGCGCGTGGTGAGCGAGGTGTCCGCCATTACCAAGTGTCCGCCATTAGAGTGAATTGCGCATGACCGCGCCTATTCGGCCTTGATTCCGGCGGCGCGGATCACCTTGGCCCATTTGTCGGTATAGTCGACGATGAACTTGCCGAAATCGGCCGGCGAGTTTGGAAATGTTTCGGCGCCCAGATCGGCAAAACGGCCCTTGAGCTTCGGGTCGGCCAGCCCGGCATTGATCGCGTTGTTGAGCTTCTGGATGACGTCCGCCGGCGTGTCCTTCGGCGCGCCGATCCCCTGCCAGCCGATGCCCTCGTAGCCGGGCACGAAATCGCCAACGGGCGGAAGGTCGGGCAACAGCTGCGTGCGCGTCGCGCTGGTCACCGCCAACGCCCGCACCTTGCCGGCCTTGATCTGCTCGATCCAGGTCACGACCGAGCCGAACATGACCTGGATCCGCCCGGCGATGAGCTCAGGTATGGCCGGGCCGTCGCCGCGGTAATGCACGGTGACGAGGTCGACGCCCGCCATCGACTTGAAAAGCTCGCCGTAAAGGTGCGGCGAACTTCCCGGGCCGGCCGATCCCAGGTCGATCTTGCCCGGATTGGCCTTGGCGTAGGCGATGAACTCGGGAACGGTCTTGGCCGGGAAATCCGGATTGAGGACCATCACATTATAGGTCTGCACCGTGCTCGCGACCGGCGCGACGTCGCGGACGAAATCGAAGTTGAGATTCTGATAGATCGTCGCGTTCCACGCGTTCGACGTCGACGCTTCGAGCAGCGTGTAGCCGTCGGGAGTAGCCCGCACCACCATTTCGGTGGCGAGATTGCTGCCGGCGCCGGGGCGGTCCTCGACGATGAATTGCTGGCCGAGCCGCTCCGAGAGCAGTTGCCCGGTGAGCCGCGCGACGATGTCGTTGACGCCGCCTGCCGCATAGCCGACGAGAATGTGCACCGGCCGCGACGGATAGGCTTGCGCGCCGGCGGCGCGCGGCAGCGCCGGCAGAGCGGCAGCGCTCGCGGCCAATTGCAGGACGCGTCGGCGAGGCAGTTCCATTGGTGTCTCCCAGCGCTGGTAAGGATCGAGCAGCGAAACCCTTAACCTTCTTCCAACGGATCGCAGGGCGACGGGTTTCGCTTCATTCAACCCGTCCCTCCCTATCCTCCCTCGCATGCCGGGCGGCGGAGCGTAAAGGGCGCTAGCGAACGAACTTGTAGCGAAAGCGCTCGCCGTCCGCCTCGATGAGCCCGGTGGTCGGATGCGGAAAATGGATCGGCAACACGAATCTGCCGGTGCCGGCGGTCTCGCCAAGAAATTTTCGGCGCGAGCGCTCCGCCTGCGCGGGGTCCCAGTCGAAGACCGTCGACCAGGCGGGCTCGCGGCACTGCAGCGCGTGATGCATCAGGTCGCCGATGACGACCGCGTGCTGCCCGCGCGAGCGGATATTGACGCAGCAATGGCATGGCGAGTGACCCGGCGTCGGCGTCAGCCAAAGCGTGTCGTCGAGCTGATAATCATCGTCGACCAGCAACGCCTGGCCGGCCGCGACCACCGGCTCGCAATTGTACCGCCACACATTGCCGGGCGGCGAATCGCCGCGCTTGGTCGCCTCCTCCCATGCGGCGTATTCACGCTTGTGGAAAATGTATTTCGCGTTCGGGAAGGTCGGCACCCAGCAGCCGTTGCGCATGACCGTGTTCCAGCCGCAATGGTCGATGTGCAGATGCGTGCAGAACACGTAGTCGATGTCTTCGAAGCGCAGACCGGCGGCGGCAAAGCCGTCGAGCCACGGCTGCTTCGGAAAATCCATCGGTGGCGGGTAACTCTTGTCCTCGCCGGTGCAGGTGTCGATCAGGATGGTGTGCCGGGGCGTGCGCACCACGTAGGTCTGGTAGGTGATGACCATGCGCCCGGACGCGGCGTCGAAGACCTCCGGATCGAGCTCGGCGAGATGGCGCCGGCCGACCTCGGGATCGTAGGCGGGAAACATATCCTGCGGCCGCCGCCACGGCCCGTCGCGCTCGATGATGCTGGTGATCGCGACATCGCCGATCGTGAGTTTTTTCATCCTGTCCCAGTGCTTGGTTGCGTGGTTGCGTCATCTCGCCCGCGCGTCGCCACTGCCGCGCGAGCGGGGAAGCCAAAAGAGCCGAAGGTTGGAAACCTCAGGCGGCCATCTCGTTCTTGGTTTCGAAATTGAGCTCGATCTCGACGTTATTGGGGTCGCGCAGGAAAATCTGCCAGCGGGTGCTGTTGGGCACCTGGTTGACGCGGTGCGGCACGCCCTTGCCGGCGAGGTGCTCCCGCATCGATTCGAAGCCGCGGCTGCCGAATGCGACGTGATCGATAACGCCCGAATCGGGGCGCTGCGACCGGTCGGTCTGCGAAATGTCGTTGAGGTGCAGCACCGGATGGTCGCCGCTATAGAGCCAGGCGCCGGGAAAATTGAACGGCGGCCGCGGACCGTTCACGAAGCCCAGCACGTCCTCGTAGAACCGCACCGTCTCCTGCAGCTTGCGCGTCGATACATTGTAATGGTCGAGCACACCAACGTTGGCTTTCATCGGGCATCTCCTCCGGCGTTATCGCGGTCGAGAATAGCGCAAAATCGCCCGCTGACGAACAGTGCGCAGGGCGCCGCGCGCTTGATCCTGCCCACGATCCGCGCTCAACCCCGGGCTGCGTCGCTACGATGCCGCGCCGCCCACCGCCGCCTTCTCGTTCGTCCCCGACTCCGGCATCAGCGCCGCCGCCTTCAGCCCTGCCTGGACCTTGGGCACCGTCACCTTCACGTCGGTGATCGGCAGGCCGTGGGTCGGCGCGATGGTCTTGACGCCGAGCCGTTCGATGAGCTGGTCGAGCCGGTCGCAGTAAGCATTCATGTCGGCGAACTTGGTCCAGAACAGCGCCAGATCGGCGAAGGTCGAGGACACGTCCGGCAGGTCGAGCGAGACCGCCTCCTCGGCGAGGAGGCCGCAGTGGCCGTCCTCGTGATAGTGGCTGTAAGCAAAACCGTCGCCGGGAAACAGCACGCGCTCGCGGGTGTCGAAACCCCACCAGGTGGTGCGCAGGTCGCGAATCACCGGCTCGACCGCCATCAGCGTGCGCCCGCCGAGCGCGATCTCGTCGCCCTCCTTCATCCAGCGCATGCGGTGTTCGTATTGCGGGAACGCCAGGTGATAGTCGCTCACGTCGCCGCACAACAGCACGTCGGGAAATGTCTTGAGGATGCGGCCGAGCCCGCCGCAATGCGGCGTCTCCTGGTGGGTGACGAACAGATACTTCAATGGCGCCACGCCGCGGGCGAACAGCTCGTTCATGTGCCGCTCGATGACCGGAAAATCCTTGGGATGGCCGGTCTCGACCAGGATCGACGCGTCGTCGCCGGCGACCAGGAACGCGGCGTTGTAGCCGTGATAGATCTTGCCCTTGTGGCGCTGCGCCAGGCAGTCGCCGATCCAGAACACGCCGGGCGCGATCTCGCGGGGCATCCTGTTGGTCATGTTGGTGGCGATGTTTTTGGTCATGGCTCAGCGCTCCTCGTCGCGGGTGACGTAGCGCGACACCGCCACGCTCCTGTCGCTGGCTTTGAGGAAATCATCGAGCATTTGATAGTGCCGCGCCACCACGTTGCGGCCAGAGAGGATGCAGCCGTAGCCGGGCGCGATAGTCTCGACGTCGTATTTGTCGAACACGTTGCCGATGCCGCGGCGGATCGAGTCGGTCGGCGCGCCTTCCAGCCACCAATAGCGCGTGTTCAACATGAACGAGCGCACGTCGGAGAGCGACGTCGGGTCGTTGTCGGCCTCGGTCACGATCCAGGGCCCGGTCGCGGTGTCGCGCCAAACGTGGGTGAACATGTCGGACGAGAACAGGGTGCGGGTCGCGCGGTCGTAGAGCCAGCGCGTGGCGATCAGGCGGATCGGCGCCTGCATCACGTCGATCGCCCGACCGGCTTTGCCGAGCGCGATCGTGTCGGCTCGCGTCACCGCCGTGACCTTCATCGATTTGAGGATGTCGCGGCCTTGGTCCTTGGCGCCGAAATCGAACCACAGCGCCGCATCGATATTGCTGGTGTAGCAGGTCTCGACGTTGAAATGGCCGGCAAAGCTCTCGACGTTGTTGATCGACATGAATTCGTTGAGCCGCAGCGGGAACAGCGACAGCGGCAGCCCGGGCGCGATCAGCGCCTCGATCTGCGCGCGGATCGCCGCCTCGTCCTTGCCGAAGCCGGTGTCGATCAGCATGGCGGCGTCGGGCTGGCTGAGCAGGTAGCTGTTCGCCACCGCGAAGCCCCGGGCGCTCGCCGGATAGGAGCTGACCCGGCCGTCGAGCGCGAAGGGATTTTGCAGCGCGTAGAGCCGATCGTGCGCAAGCGCCGCGATGCCGCCGCGAAAGCCTTGCGGCTCGCGGGCGTATTGGGGCGCGTATCGGCTCGGCATCGACATATCGAGAGACCTTATCGGGGCCGCTCGGCGAAGGGAACGGGTCTGACGCGCATCACGGCGCCTTGCCTGCGCCGCCGCGGCGTGTTTGAGGCAATAGCGATACCGTTCGGCCAAGAGTTCGGCCAAAGACCGGGAGCTTCATCGCCCATGCCTCCTTCATCGACCATGCCTCGCCTCGTCATTTCCAACATCGACTATCTCGTCACCGTCGATCCGAGCCGCCGCATCATCCGCGACGGCGCGCTGATCATCCAGGACGGCCGCATTGCCGCGCTCGGCAAGAGCAGTGAATGCCCGTCCCGCGAGGGCGACGACGTGATCGATGGGCGCGGCAAGCTCGCACTGCCCGGAGTGTTCGATACCCATGTCCACAACGCGCAGCAGCTTGGGCGCAGCTGCGGCGATGAGGCCTATTCGGGACCGGAGCGCCTGTTCCGCCGGCTCTGGCCGGTCGAGGCGCACATGGACAAGGGCGATGCGCTGTGCGCGGCGCGGCTGGCTCAGGTCGAGATGATCCGCGCCGGCACCACGTGCTTCGCCGATCCCGGCAGCTACTTCTGCGCCGAGACCGCGCAGGCCGTGAAAGAAAGCGGCATGCGCGGCATGATCGCGCGCACCGTGTTCGATATGGGTCAGACCACGATGGGCAACCTGCCGCAGGGTTTCTTCGAGCCGACCGACGACGCGCTGGTGCGCGCCGACGAGATGGTCGCCGCCTACGACGGCGCGCTCGACGGCCGCCTCAAGGCCTGGTTCTCGATCCGCGTGCCGGTCGCCATGTCGGACGACCTGCTGCGGCGCCTCGGCAACCTCGCCGAGAGGCGCGGCGTCGGCATCATCGGCCACGCCTGCGAGAACCGCGACGAGACCGTCGCCTCGCATCTGAAATATGGCATGGGCGATATCGCCCGGCTCGACAAGCTGGGACTGCTCGGGCCGAAACTCCTGCTCCTGCACATGGGCTGGGTGGATGCCAAGGAGCTCCACATGCTGGCGCGCCGGGACGTGAAGATTTCGCTGGCGCCGAGCGCCTCCATGCATCAGGCCATGGGCAACATCAGCCACGGCAAGACGCCGGAGATGCTCGAGCTCGGTCTGGCGCTGTCGCTCGGCTCGGATTCGGCCATGTCGAGCAACTATCTCGACGCCATCCGGCAGGCCTTTCTCATCGTCGGCGGGCTGCATGAAGCGCGTCTCGATCCGAAACTGCTTCGCCCGGAGACCGCGGTCGAGATGCTGACCATCAACGGTGCCCGCTGCATGGGGTGGGATAAGGACCTCGGCTCGCTCGAAGTCGGCAAGAAGGCCGACGTGACGCTGCTCGACATCATGCGGCCGGAATGGCAGCCGATTCACAATCCCATCGCCAACCTGGTCTATTGCGCGCACGGCGGCTGCGCCGACACCGTCATCGTCGACGGCAGGATTCTGATGCGCGGCGGCAAGGTGCTCACCCTTGACGAGCACGATCTCTACGCGGAGGCGCAGGATCGGGCGACCTCGCTCATTCGCCGCACCGGCCTCGAACAGACCGTGGCGTCGATCTGGCCGATGCATTAACGCAGTTTGGCGCACAAATTTTCACCATGAGCGCCCCGGGACGGGTCGGGCAGGCCGCCCCGTCCTCACATTTCTGCCGTAAGCCGTGTGATAGAAGAATCTGTCTCCACCTCCGCTTGCCGCCATGCGCGTTTATGTCGTCCTGATCCTACTCGTCGTTTTCGCGCCGCTCGACGCGGCGCTGGCGCAGCTTGCCGACACCGGCAACTTCCACATTGCCTGGGAGGTCAAGAACCGCTTCCGGCTGTTCCGCACCGAGGCCGATTTCCTGCGCCAGGTTGCGGCGAGCCGCGGCGACGGCATTTTGGCCGCCGAACGCCGGCTGGAACGGGATACGGCAGGTAACGGCTGGGCCAGGGACGTCATCGCGCATCTGTGCGTCGACCCCTCCGGCAATCTGTTGGAGACGTGCGACCGCGATGGCGAACGCGAAAACTATCTCGCGCCGCGCGATCACCGCGTCGGCGTGGCGCTTTCCGGCCCGGTCCCCCAAGGCGCGATCTGCGTCTGGACCTTCAATGACGGCGAGGGCCAGGTGCGGCAGAGCAACGCGCCCTGCGAGGAAGAGGTCAAGCTGCGCGTGCGCTACGGACGCACCACCATCGCCACCGTCGACGTCCCGCTCGGCGACGGCACGGCGCAGCGCGTGGTGACCGAAATCGCGGTGCGCGACCTGCTCATCGCCGGGCTCGGCGATTCCATCGCGGCCGGCGAAGGCGATCCGGACCGGGCGGTGGCACTCGAAGGCGGTTTCTGCTTCCGGCGCTTTCTCGGCGGCGGCGGCAGCCAGTACTTCCGGCCGAGCCGCGCCGGCTACAGCGACGACCGCTCCTGCGAGACCGGACCGACCAATTCGTCGACCGCGCTGAACTGGGCGCGCCACGGCGCGCGCTGGATGAGCCCGGCCTGCCACCGCTCGCTTTACAGCTATCAGGTGCGCACCACGCTCGCGCTCGCGGTCGAGCAGCCGCACATCGCCGTGACCTTCATGCCGCTCGCCTGCACCGGAGCGACCATCGAGGCCGGCATGTTCGACAGCCAGCGCGCCGACGACTGTCCCGCGGTGGTCGGCATCGACACCTGCTCGGGCACTGCGCCGTCACAGTTCAAAGAGCTCAAGGACCTGATGGCCCTGGTGCACCGCCAGCAGCCGCAGCGCGCGCTCGACATGATGCTGCTCACGATCGGCGCCAACGACGTGAACTTCGCCGGGCTCGTCGCCAACGTCATCGTCGATGCGGCGACCGAGCGGCTCTTGCTCAGGCAGGGCGGCAGCATCGCCAGCGTCGAGGCGGTGCAGAAGCGGCTCGACGGCGATCTGCCGGAAGAGTTCATGCAATTGCGCACGGCGCTCAAGCCCTATGCCGACGGCAATCTCTCGCGAGTCGTCTACGTTTCCTATGGCAATCCGGCCATGCAGGCGCAGAACAAGCCCTGCCCCGGCGGCCGCGACGGCTTCGACGTCCATCCCGCCTTCGCGGTCGATGCCGAACGGATGCGCGCGGCGGCCGAATTCGTCGAGACCAAATTTCTGCCGAAGATCAAGGCGCTCGCGACCTGCGACGGCAACAAGGTGTGCCGCGATCCAACGACCGAGCGCATGAGCTTCGTCGATGCCCACCAGCCGGCGTTCGAGAAGCACGGCATGTGCGTGCGCGCGCCGGACGATCCCGAATTCGATCGCTCCTGCTTTTCAAAGACCGGACAGAGCTTTGCGACCGATCCCACCGCCGCTCCCGACGATCCGATGGCCTGCCCGCTCAACGCCAGCGACTATCGCCCCTACGCTTCGCGCGCGCGCTGGATCAGGACCGCCAACGACAGCTATTTCACCGCCATGACCTATCCGGAAGGCATGCCCGCCGTGCTCAAGCCGAGCGACATCCACGACGCCATCTGGGGAGTTTTGAGCGCCGTCTATGGCGGGGCGGTGCACCCGACGGCCGAAGGCTACGCCGCAATGGCGGACGCCGCTCTGCCGGTCGCGCGCGGGATTCTGGGGCTCACGGCGCCGTCCGCGATCCTGGCCGAACCGTTGCCGCCGATCGCGGTGCCGGCTCCTCCCGTGCCCGCACCTGCACCGGCGCCGCCGTCTCAGTCCCAGTAAGCACGCACCCAGTGAGCACGCACGCGGCAGCGCGCAGCCGCCGCCTGCGAGCCTAAAGGCTCACACCACGCCGAGCCGCTTCTGCAGGGTCGAGGACGACGTGGTGTATTGGAACACCAGCCGCTTGTCCGGATAGATGTACCGGTACGCCTTCTGCGCCATCAGCGCCGCTTCGTGGAAGCCGGAAAGGATGAGCTTGAGCTTGCCGGGGTACCAGTTGATGTCGCCGATCGCAAAAATGCCGGGCATGCTGGTCTCGAAGCTCGCGGTTTCGACCGGGATGAGCTCGTTGTTCTTGAGCTCAAAACCCCAATTGGCCACCGGGCCGAGCTTCATGGTCAGCCCGAAGAACGGCAGCATGGCATCGCACGACACTTCGCCCATCGAGCCGTCGCTCTTCTTGACGATCGCCTTGTCGATCTTACCGTCGGCGCCGAGCAGGCCGGTGACCTGGCCGAGCACCAAGTCGATCTTGCCGTCGTTGACGAGCGCCATCATCTTGTTGACGGAATCCGGCGCGGCGCGGAATTCGGCGCGCCGATGCAGCAGCGTGAGGCGGCTCGCGACCGGCGCCAGATTGAGCGTCCAGTCGAGCGCGCTGTCGCCGCCGCCGACGACGAGAATGCGCTTGTCGCGGAACGTCTCCATCTTTCGCACAGCGTAGTGCACGGTCTTGCCTTCGTAGGGCTCGATGCCGGGGATCGGCGGGCGCTTGGGCTGGAACGAGCCGCCGCCGGCGGCAATGACCACGACCTTGCTCTCGAATTCCTTGCCCTGGTCCGTGCGCACGCGGAACAGCGGCTCGCCGATCGTCTCTACCGTCTCGACCATCTCGCCGAGATGGTATTGCGCGTTGAACGGCTTGATCTGCTGTAGCAGCCCATCCACCAGGCCCTGCGCGCTGGTGTAGGGAATGCCGGGAATGTCGTAGATCGGCTTCTCCGGATAAAGCTCCGCGCATTGCCCGCCGATCTTGTCGAGAATGTCGACCAGGTGGCATTTCATTTCGAGCAGGCCCAGTTCGAAGACGGCGAACAGGCCGATCGGGCCTGCGCCGATGATAAGAACGTCGGTCTTGATCGGTTCGCTCATGTCTAATCCGCGCTGGTGCGCCTTCCTGCCAATGTCGGGGGAGCGGCGACTGTCTAGCGTGGCCGGCTCGGCAGGGAAAGAGGAGGAATCCGCGGCCTGACGGAATAATTTCGGGTCAGGCCTGGCGCTCGGGCGTCGTCACCACCAGGCCGTCGAGGTCGTCGCGGACTTTGATCTGGCACGACAGGCGCGAATTCGGCCGCACCTCGAAGGCGAAGTCGAGCATGTCCTCTTCCATCGGCGAGGGCTCGCCCACCTTCGCCCGCCACGCCTCGTCGATATAGACGTGACAGGTCGAGCAGGCGCAGGCGCCGCCGCATTCGGCCTCGATCCCTGGCACGCCATGCTTGATCGCCGTCTCCATGACGGTGGTGTCGGCCTCGCCCTCGACCGTGCGCGCCACGCCCTCGTTATCGATGAAGGTGATCTTGACCATGATGGGATTGCGGAACGTGAGGCTTGAGGCCTGGTGCGGAGGCGGCCAAAGCGGTCGGGTGGCGGCGACCCGCCACCTTTTATCGGCTCGCGCCGGCTGACGCCAGTACGCCGGACTTGGGCAAGAACTGGGTAAGATCAGGCTTGGGTAAGATCAGGCTCGGCTGAGATCAATCAATCGTCGCGCGAGACGTCGAGCGAAGCGGCCGCCAGGCGGGCGCCGATGGCCGCGCTGGCCTCGCCCGCTGCGGCCTTGAGTTCCTCGACCGCCTCGTCGATGTCGGCTTGGCTGCGGCCGGCGGCGGCCGCGTATTCCAGCCGTTCGGCGGCCCACGCCACACGGCCGGTGCCGATGCCGCGCGCCGAGCCCAACAGCGTGTGCGCGGCGGCCGCGACCATCGGCGGGCGGGCGCCGGCGATGCGCGCGACGATGAGGTCGATCTGGCGCAGGAAAATCTCGAGAATTTCGCGCTCGAGCCCACGGTCGCCGAGCGTCATACGCCCGAGATGGTCCTCATCGATGACCGGCGATGTCCGATCCCAGTCGACGACGCTCAGTACGCTCGATGCGCTCATGACGACCCCTGCCCCTGTGTCTTTAAGCTTTTTGTCAGCTTGAAATGACACGCGAGTGTGCCCGCCAAGCGACCAATGGGCGGTAAAAACTCCCCGCCCACCAGGGGATTGGTCAGCGTTCTTTCACGGCAGTGGTAAGTGGACTGTTACTCCGAAAGCGGCGCTGGGGTTCGCTCCCGGCTCGACCGGCGCTGCCGTTAAGAGTTCCGTCCAGGACGTTGTCGTGGCGGTGAAACTCGCCGGGATGGCTTCACGACGGGACGGTGGATGGAACATGGCGGCAGTGAAATCCGCCCGAGTTTGGCCCCACGCCGGCCGCAATTTCGGCACCACAATTGGCGCGTCGTTTGCTGGCAGGTCGGAAAGGCTCGGTTAATGGTGAAAAATCCATTAACGATGATTAAAGGGACGTTACCGGCCCCGGTTTTCTTCGATCTGCCAGCACGATAGGATGGGCTATGGCAGCGTGACCTGAGGGCGGGGGAAGCCCTATGCGCCATACGAGGTTTTAGACGATCACACGCCCGTGGCGCGGCCTGAGCATGTTCGGGCCGTCCTGGTCAAGCGTAACACGCGAGGCGACGACCGACATGGCCAACTACCCGAAGAAGATGACGGATCCGACGGAAGCGGCGCTGTCGGCGATCCAGGAAGCACTCAATATCCGGGACGACGACGATCAGGGCGAGCACCAGCCCGAAACCATGGCGGAGCCGCCCGCAAGCCACTTCGATGACAGCCTTCACGCCGAGCCGCCGATGCCGCCGGCGTTCGACGAACCGTACGAAACTGAGGATAGCGGCGCGCGCACGGTCGAGCCGCCGGCGCTGCGGCCCGCCAATGACGACCAGCAGTCGATCGGACAGATCCTGCAGGCGCTGCAGCGCCGCCCGGCGCGCACGTCCTATGTCGTCGCCGCGGCATTTTCCTGCGCCTGGGCGGTCGGCTGCGCGGGGCTCTCCTGGGCCTATCTGTCGGAGCTCAATGCGGCGCTCGGCCCCAACCACTCGCAGACGGCTCTCGTCATCGGCCTTGGCGCCGCGGCGCTGCTGCCGATCATCTTCTTTTTCGGCGTCGCCCACATGGCCTGGCGTTCCCAGGAACTGCGCCTGATCGCGCAGTCGATGGCGCGGGTCGCCATGCGGCTCGCGGAGCCCGAGAGCGTGGCGCGTGATTCGATCGTGACCGTCGGACAGGCGATCCGCCGCGAAGTCGCCGCCATGGGCGACGGCGTCGAGCGCGCGCTCGCCCGCGCCAGCGAGCTCGAATTGCTGGTGCAAAGCGAGGTCGCCGCGCTCGAGCGCACCTACAGCGACAACGAAGTCCGCATCCACGGCCTCCTGCAGAATCTCGCCAGCCAGCGCGACACGCTGGTCGGACAGGCCGAGCAGGTCCGCTCCGCCATCAACAACGTCCACATCGACCTGACGCAAGACCTGTCCACCATCAGCGACCTCGTAGGCCAGCAGGTCAACGACGCCGCCCAGCGCATCACCCATTCGCTGGCCGAAAAGGGCGAGCAGATAACGCTTGCGCTCGGCGAGGTCGGCGACAACATGATCCACCAGCTCAGCGATCGCGGCGGCGACCTGCTGGTGCGCCTGGAATCCGCGAGCGAGGAGACGGCGCGCGCCATCGCCACCGCGAGCCAGCAGCTCACCGCCAGCCTCAACTTCAAGACCGACCACATCGGCGAGGATTTCGTCGAGATCGCGCGCGGCCTCGAAGACATGATGACGTCGCGGCTCGATCACGTCACCGAGGGCTTTTCCGAGAAGTCGCTGGCGGTCGTCGACATGATGCACGGCCGCTCCCAGGAGATCGTCGACACGATGGTCAACCGCTCCCAGGAGCTGACCGACCTCGTCAACACGCGGTCCCAGGAGCTCACCGACCGGGTCATCGATACGTCGAGCCAGCTCGCCGAAATGATCGCGACGCGCGCCGACGAGGTCAACAGCACGCTCAAGGCCTCCGGCGAATCGCTGATCCTCGACCTCAATTTGCGCGGCGGCGACGTGGCGACCAAGCTCGAGCAGACCGGCGCCCGGATCACCGAGGCGCTGCTTTCGCGCGGCACTAAGGTCACCGACACGTTCCGCCAGAGCGCCGAGCAGCTTGCCGAGACCATCGCCAGCCGCGGCGACGCCGTGAAGGACATGCTGGCGTCCCGGCTTGCCGCGTTCGAGGAGATGTTCAATCACTCGGGCGCCGAGCTCGGCGAGAAGATTTCGCGCGACTCCTCGACGCTTGGCAACCTGATCACCCGGCATCTCGCCGAATTTGACCGTACCGTGAAGACCTACGGCTCCGAGCTCGTTGAACGGCTCGGCGCCCGCACCCATGACGTCTCCGAATCGATGCGCGGTTACGTCGACAGCTTCGACAACCGCGTCACCTCCAAGGCCAACGAGGTCACCACCGCGCTCGACCAGCGCCTGGTGCGCTTCCAGGAGGCATTCGACAGCCGTACGCAGACCGTCTCCGACGCACTGCACGGCAGCGTCGAAAACCTGGACAGCCGCGTCACCGCCAAGGCCAACGAGGTCACCACGACGCTCGAGCAGCGCCTGGTGCGCTTCCAGGAGACATTCGACAGCCGCACCCAGACGCTCACCGAAGCGCTGACGAGCCGCGTCTTGGACATCGCCAAGACGCTGGCCGAGGGCGGCAAGGAAGTGGTCACTGCGCTCGACCGGCGCATCTCCGACGTCACCACGGTCATCGATACGCGCGCCGATGCTCTCGCCGACGCGGTCGGCGCGCGGATCGCCAACATCGACAAGACGCTCGGCACCCGCGCGGTCGAGGTCGCCAACTCCCTCGACGGCCGCATCGGCCATCTGGAGCAACTGCTCGTCGGCCGCGCCGAAGCCGTGACCCAGCAGCTCGAAACGCGCAGCCGCGCCGCCGCGGATCTGGTCAACGCGCGCCTCGAGGAGTTCTCCGAATCGATCAGGACCAATTCGGGCAATGCCGAGCGGGCGCTGGTGCAGCTCGCTGCGCGCACGACCGAAGCACTCGACAAGAGCGCCGCGGCGAGCGTGGCGGCGACCGAATCGCTCAACCGCAGCGCCACGTCGGCGAGCGAAGCGCTCAACCGCAGCGCCGCGGAAGCCACCGTGTCGCTCAACCGCAGCGCCGGCGCGCTCAGCAATACCATCGGCCGAAGCGCCGCCGCCGCCAACGACGCCATCGGCAAGACCACCACCACCGCCACCGATCTCATCGCCAAGAGCGTCGCGGTCGCCAACGAGACGATCGGCAAGACCTCGACGACCGCCGCCGACGTCATCGCCAACAGCGCGCAGGCGGCAAGCGGCACGATCGGGCGCAGCGCCAGCGACGCCGAGCGCACGCTGGTCAACATGAGCACGGAGGTGACGCGCAACATCATCGGCCGGGCGGACGAGATCAACGTCGCGGTGTCCCAGCGCATGGGCGAGATGACGCGCACGCTCGACGAGAAATCGAAGCTCTTGCTCACAGCGCTGACCGGCAAGGGCCAAGAACTCGCCGAGGAAGTCGGCCGCATCACCGATCATGCGGTCAAGGCGATCGAGGCCAAGGGCTTCGTGTTCAGCCAGACAATGATGGACAACAGCGAGGAGATCGCCCGCCTCATCAACGACGCGACGCAGACCGCGACGGCAGCCGTGACGCGCACGCTGGGCCAGTTCCAGGAGGGCACGCAGGGCATCACCGAAGCCGCGAAAACGACCATCACGCGCACGCTCGACGAGCTGCACAGCGCCACCAAGGCCGCGGTCGAGGAATCCAAGCAGACGGCGTCGGCCACCGTCGCCGACATGCTGGAGACGCACGGCATGCTGCGCTCCGACTCCACCGCGTTGTTCGAGCGTCTGCGCGAGGCCAACATCCTGCTGCAAGAGGTGCTCAGCGGCGCCCACGAGAACATGAACTCGATCGAGCAGACGATGCACACGCGCGTCTCCGAGTTCGTCGCCGCCATGAACGATCTCAGCAGCAAGAGCGGGATCACCACCACGAAGGTGGAGCAGCACCTCGGCGACTTCAATACCGTCACCGCCAAGGTGCTGAGCGACCTCGGCGAACTGGCGACGCAGTTCAGCACCCAGGGCCGCTCGCTCGGCGAGGCGGTGGAGCTCCTGGACAAGAGCAACCGCCGCAGCGAGGAGTCGATCTCCACTCGCAACGCCAATATCGACGCGCTGGTCGCCACGCTCGACAGCCGGACCGACGATTTCGAGCAGCGCCTGAAGCGCTTCTCCGGCCTGCTCGAGGAATCGCTCGACACCGCGACGACTCGGGCGCGCGAGATCGCCGGCCTCATCGCCGAGTCGAGCAACGACAGCGTGCACACCATCGAGCAGCAGTTCGAGCTGGTGCGCAGCACGTCCGAGGAGGAGCGCAAGCGCACCGGCGAGACGCTCAACGTGATCTACCAGGAAGCCTCAGCCGACGTGCACGCCATGTTCAACCAGTCGGCCGAGCGCTTCAGCGAGATCATGATCGGCATGAAGCAGATGGCGGGGGAAATGCAGCAGGAGCTGGAAACGACGCGCGCCGAGTTGCGCCGCGGCGTTCTCGAACTGCCGCAGGAGACCGCCGAGAACGCGGCGCAGATGCGGCGCGTCATCGTCGACCAGATCGAAGCGCTCGCCGAGCTCAATCGCATCGTCGCCCGCCACGGCCGCTCGCTCGATGCCGTTGAGCCGGCGCGGCGCGAGGCTGAGCCGGCCTATGCCACGGGCGGCGGCGCCCGCGCCCCGGCACGGCCGCCGCAGCCGGATTACGCCGCGCCGCCGCCGCAGCCGCCGCAGCAGCAGCGCGCCGCGGTACGCGACATCACCGGCGCACCGGCACGACGGCCGGGTGGTCCGCCTGCACTCAGCCCGGTTCCCGGCGGCAAGGACGGCGGCAACGGCGGCAACGCCGGTAACGGCCGCGGCGGCTGGCTCAGCGATCTCCTGACGCGCGCCTCGCGCGACGAGAGCCCGCCGATCACTCCGCCCGCCCCGCGCGAGAGCGCGGGCGGCGAGGACCGCACCACGCGCGAGGCCGTCGACCCGCTCGATTCGCTCTCGGTCGACATCGCCCGCATGATCGATCACGAGGCGGCCGTCGAGCTATGGGAGCGCTACAAGCGCGGCGAACGCGGCATGTTCAACCGGCGTCTCTACACGACGCAGGGCCAGAAGGCGTTCGACGAGATCCGCAGCAAGTACCGGACCGATCCCGAATTCCGGCAGACCGTCGAGCGCTACATCCACGAGTTCGAGCGGCTCCTCGATGACGTCTCGCGCGGCGATCGGGGTCCTTCGGTGGCGCGCAATTATCTGACCTCGGATACCGGCAAGGTCTACACCATGCTGGCGCACGCGGCCGGACGGTTCGACCAGTAGGAGGCCGTCCCCCCGCGGCGGGGGGCCGGCCGCGCGACCGCAAAGGACGCCCTTGCTCGCCGGGCGGTCGCGGCGTTACCGTTCAAGCCATGGACGCTCCGGCATCCTTGCCCACTGTCGCCGACATCGATTCGGCCGCCCTCCGGCTGGCCGGCATCGCCGTGCGCACCCCGCTTCTGACCTCGGCTGCGCTTGACGCCCTCACCGGCGGGCGCGTCTTTCTCAAGGCCGAGACCTTGCAGCGCACCGGCTCGTTCAAATTCCGCGGCGCCTACAACAAGCTTGCCGCCATCCCGGTCGAGCGGAGGGCGGGCGGGGTGGTCGCGTTCTCGTCCGGCAATCACGCCCAGGGCGTGGCGGCAGCGGCGCGGCTCCTCGGCATGGCCTGCGTGATCGTCATGCCGCGGGATGCGCCGCGCGCCAAGCGCGAGCGCACGGCGGCGCTCGGCGCCGAGGTCGTGCTCTATGACCGCGCCAATGACGACCGCGAGGCGATCGCCGCCGACATCGCGGCGCGCCGCGACGCCACGCTGGTGCCGCCTTACGACGACGCGTTGATCATCGCCGGGCAAGGCACCGCCGGCCGGGAAATCGTCGAGGATCTGGACGCGCTCGGCCTCGTCCCCGACGTCGTCGTGGTCACCGCCTCGGGAGGCGGGCTGACGGCGGGCATCGCGCTCGCCGTCAAGGCGCGCGCGCCGACGGCCGCGGTGTACACCGCCGAACCGCAGGACTTTGACGACCACGCGCGCTCGTTCCGCAGCGGTCAGCGCGAGCAGAACGCGGCGCTGACCGGCACCATCTGCGATGCCTTGATGGCGCGGATGCCGGGCAAGCTGACCTTCGCCATCAACCGTTCGCTGGTCGGAGCAGGCGTCGTCGCCAGCGATGCGGAAGTGGCCGCCGCAGTCGCCTTCGCCTTTGCCGAGCTCAAGCTCGTCGTCGAACCGGGCGGCGCCGTGGCGCTCGCCGCCCTGATGACGCGCAAAATCGACATCACGGGAAAGGTCGCGGTCGCCGTCTTGTCCGGCGGCAATGTCGATCCCGAACTCTTCACCCGGCTGGTCGCGTAGCCGGCAAAGCCCCCATCCGGCGCGGATGAGAACCCGGTTCTGATTGTTCAGAACCGGGCCGTGTTCGCTTGCTTACGATCCATTCCACGCCAGCCTGATACGGCGGTCCCCGCCGTGCTTCAGGCGCCGGCGCCCGGCATGAAGCAACGGATCTGCGTTGCGCCATTGAGATCCTGATACGGCCATACCACAGCCGGACCGAAACGATTCGGTTCGGTCACCAGTGCCGCATCGGGGACTTCGACCCATTCGCCGCGCAGCCTGACGCGATAACGGCCATCCTGGGTCTGCCAGTCGACGTCCTGGACGCTCACGCCGTCGGCGAATGAACAACACAAGCCCTTTCCGCTGGCGAGCTGGTCGAACCAGAGCTTGAGCGGAGAACCGGCATAACGCCCGTCATCACGCGCGAAAGTGTCGCCTGGAACTACTAGATTCAAGCACAACGCTACGACCGCTACAGCTGGACCGATAAGTCGGTGCATCGTGGCCTCCAGAGGATCATCTTGAGCGGACCACTAAACGAAAGGTCCGGCAGACCTGGAGAAAGCACTGCACTTGCCTGCGCGTCGTTGTTGATCCGCATCACCTTGTTAGAAGCAGCTTCCGTGCCATCGCCCCGAATCGACTCAATTGGAGAACATCGGTGGTTAATAAAGGATGAACACTTGCGGCACCAGTGTGGCGGGCGCGCATCAGTCCGTGCGTCAAGCGCATTGCAAAGCGTATTGTGGTAGCGGCGGGGCAGCGGACTAGCTGAACAGAGCGATCAGTTCTTCCTCGCTCAAAGCCGCCACCGCCGCGAGCGGATCGCTCAGTGGCGCCCGCGTAGGCCCCCGCGGCGGCGGCCCGCCGGTAAAGCCGGCCGGCGGCGCAGACGATTGCGCTGGCGGGCTCAGCCCCACCGGCGCAGACGGAGTGGGCGCCGCAGCGGGCTGATCCTGATTCGGTTCCAGCTCGAACAAGTCGCCCGGATCTTCTTCGGGACCCACCGATCGCTCCGGCTCCGGCAACGGCGCGTGCGGCGCAGCCTCGGCGGCCGGAAGCTCGGCATCGTTCTCGGCAGCATGTTCGGCCGCCGTTTTCGATTCGTTGGTGTCCGGCCCGGCAGGCATCGCGTCGTTCGATAGACCGTAATCAGATACGCGCCCGCCCGACATCGAGGCGCCCGATGCTTCTTCTTCTGGCAATTCCTCGGTCGCGATAGTCCCGGCCGCTGGCGGTTCGGTCGAAACACTTTCGCCCGGCTGCGCTTCGCCCGGTGCGTGCTGGCTTGATGTTTCCTCGGCCGGGACCTCGTCGCCATAGGCCAGCGGCGCGGCGATGACCTCGGCGACCTCGCTCTGCCCTTCCAGCGGCAGTTCTGGCTCATCGTCTGGCGTCGGCAATGACGCCGCGAGCGCGGCCACCGCTTGAGCAAAAGTTTCGTCCTGCTGCGCTTCCAGTTCATTGACGGACGCGCGCGGCGAGCCATCGTCATCCATGACGCCTTGCGGGCCGTCATCCTCACCGGCCGCCGCGACCCTGCTTTCGACCGCCGCGGGCGGCTTGGCGTCGCGCTCCGCGATCAAGCGCGCGAGCACCTCGCCGATGCGCGTGGCGAGGCCGTGCAGCAGGTCGTCCGCCTTGCCCGCGCGCGCCGCGGCGCCATCCAGGCGCGCGCCGGCATCGGCGATTTCGCGCACCGCCGCATCGAGACCATCGCACAGCGTCGGCTCGACCGGCCGCTCGTGCAGCACGAAGGCGATATCCTGGATGCGCTCGACGGCGGCGAACAGAGCCGGTGCCGGCGCGTTGCCTGCGTCGCCCGCGGCGCTCTCGGCCTCGATCCGTCCGACCGCCGCGGCGATCTCGGCCAGATCCCGGCACAGATCGGCGGCCGCCGGCGCCGGCGGATTGTTGCCGGGCGCCGACGCGGCGCGCGCGATGGCGTCGATGAGGTTTTGCGTATCGGCACGGCGATTGCGAGCGGCGTATTCGTCGAGGAACCGGCGGCCGCGCTCGGTCGCTATGATGGCGGCGTGCGCGGCGTCGTAATCGGCCTCCACATCGGCAGGGCTGCTCAAAATCTCCGGCAACGCCAGCGGGTCGTTGGGCATCGCAGCACCATGTGCGGCCATTGCGGCTCGACCGCCGCGGGCATGAGGCAATCGAACCGGCAAATATTCGTGCGACGATACTAACAGGCTTGCGGCGGCGGTCGAGCCGCCTCAGCGCTGCATTTCAATCGATCCTGGCTCCGGCCAGTTTCACGATCGCCGCCCATTTTTGCATCTGCTCGGCGAGGAAACTGCCGAAATCCTCCGGCGTGCCGAGCTTGGCGATGGCGGAAAATTTGGCAAGGCTTGCCTGCGCGGCCGGCGAGCGCAGTGCGTCGTTGATCGCCGCATTGAGCTTGTCGATGATCTCGCGCGGCGTGCCAGCCGGCGCCACCACGCCGGTCCAGGCGTCAATGACAAAGTCCGGATAGCCGCTCTCGGCGAGCGTCGGGACCGCGGGCAGCGCCGGCCAGCGCTCGGCGCGCGCCACCGCGAGCGCCCGCAGCTTGCCGGCCTGGATCAAGGGCAGCAGCGTCACCAGCCCGTCGATGGTGAACTGGGTGCGATCGCCAAGGAGATCGTTGATCGATTGCGCCGATCCCGTATAGGGGACGTAGACGACGTCGATCTTGGCCTCGGTCTTGAACAGGGTGCTTAGCAGGTGCGGCGGCGTGCCGAGCCCGGCGCCGAAATTGAGTCTGCCGGGATTGGCCTTGGCGTAGGCGACGAATTCGCCGACGGTTTTCGCCGGCACATCGTTGTTCTCGACAAGGACGTGCGGCAGCAGCGCCACCGACGCAATCGGCGCAAACGCCTTGCGCGGATCGATGCCGAGGCTCGAATAGAGCGCCGGCGCGACCGCGAGCGAGCCCGACGAGCCGAACATCAGCGTGTAGCCGTCGGGCTCCGCGTTTGCCACCGATTTGGTGCCGATCGTCGAGCCGCCGCCGCCGCGGTTCTCGACCACCACCTGGCCGACCCGCGCGCTCAATTCCTGCGCCACCAGTCGCGCCATGGTGTCGATCGGGCCGCCCGGCGGGAACGGCACGATCAGCCGGATCGGCCGGTCCGGGTAATTCTGCTCGGCGCAGGCCTGCCCGCCCGCTGCGAGCGCGATCGTGGCGCCGGCCGCCGCAATGGCAGTGAGAACGTCACGCCGCCCGGCCACGACACTCCTCCCCGAAAAAAAGCTGCGGCTGCGCGGCCGCTGCCGTTATCCGCTCGTTGCCGCGATCATACACCTGCGGCCAGCGGCGGCCGCAGGCCTCATCCCCACAGCGCCGGCTCCCCGGGATAGGCAAGGCTGCCCTCATAGCGCAGACCGTCGGGCCGATCCCTGGCCAGCAGCAGCGGGCCGTCGAGATCGACCACGCGCGCGCGCTGCGCCACCAGCATGGCCGGCGCCATCGCCAGCGAGGTCGCCACCATGCAGCCGACCATGACGGCAAAGCCGCGCCGCTCGGCCTCCGCGGCCAGCGCCAACGCCTCGGTCAGGCCGCCGGCCTTGTCGAGCTTGATGTTGACGGCGTCGTACTTGACGGCAAGGGCGTCGAGCGAGGCGCGATCGTGCATGCTCTCGTCGGCGCAGACCGGGATCGGCCGCTTGATGCCGGCTAGCGCTTCGTCGCGGCCCTCGGGCAAAGGCTGCTCGATCAGCGTCACGCCGGCGGCGGAGCAGGCATCGAAATTTTGCCGCAGGCTGTCCGGTGACCAGCCCTCGTTGGCATCGACGATCAGTTCCGCCCGTGGCGCGGCGCGGCGCACTGCCGCGATGCGGGCGCCGTCGTCGCCGCCACCGCCGAGCTTGACCTTGAGCAGGGGCCGCGACGCCGCGCGCTCCGCCGCTTCGGCCATCGCCGCCGCGGTGCCGAGCGAGATCGTATAGGCCGTGACGAGTGGCCGCGGCGCCACAAGCCCCGCCAATTCGTGCACCCGGCGCCCGGCCTGCCGGGCGTTAACTTCCCAGTAAGCACAATCGAGTGCATTACGCGCGGCGCCGGGAGCCATGGCGCCCTGCAGCGCCGCGCGGCCGAGGCCGCGCCGCAACGCCGGGCGCATGGCTTCGATGGCCGCCACAACGCCGTCAGGCGTCTCACCGTAGCGTGCGTAGGGGACGGATTCGCCGCGGCCGCGGTGGGTCCCATCGCTGAGTTCAGCCAGCACCACGACGGCTTCGGTCTTGGTGCCGCGGCTGATCGTGAAGGCGTCGGCCAATGGCCAGCGCTCGATCCGGACGGAGAGCTCCATGCGCGCGGCGATTATGAGCAGAGCTTGGCCGGCCACTCAAGGGCCCAACCGGCCGCGGAGCGCCAGGCCTTGAGCACCGCGCCGCTCATCGCCACGCTCGACGGCGAGCGCCTGAACCTGGCCGCAAGCGGCACCTGGACCGCCGAGCGCGCCGGCGAGCTTGAGGAGCTCATCGACGGCGCCGCCTACCACTACGAGGCGGCACGCAGCGTCGATATCGATCTCACCCATCTCGACCGACTGGACACGTTCGGCGCCTGGCTGTTCGAGCGCCTCAAGCGGGCGTTCGCGGCCAACGGAGCGACCGCTCGCATCGTCGGCCTCTCCGACACCGACCGCGGCCTCATCGAGGAGGTCGATCTGGTCAACCGAACCGAGGCGGAAGGCGCCCGCGCGCCGGGCCGCATCCTGATCGCACTCGACCGCGTCGGCCGCGCGGTGGTCGAGATCGCCCGCTCGCTCGCCTTGCTCGCGCATCTCCTCGGCGCGGTGACCGTCGTGGTCGCGGGCACGGTCGCCAATCCGGCGCGGCTGCGCCTCGCTTCGAGCGTGCATCACCTGGAACGGGTCGGCTGGCGCGCGGCGCCGGTTATCCTTCTGAGCACCTTCCTGATCGGCGCCATCATCGCGCAGCAGGGCATCTTCCATTTCCGCAGCTTCGGCGCCGAGGCCTATGTCGTCGACATGGTGGGCATCCTGGTGCTGCGCGAAGTGGGCGTCTTGATCGTCTGCGTCATGGTGGCCGGTCGCTCCGGCAGCGCCTACACCGCCGAACTCGGCTCGATGAAGATGCACGAGGAAATCGACGCGCTGCGCACCATGGGCATCGACCCGGTCGAGGTGCTGGTGCTGCCGCGCATCGTCGCGCTCGTCGTGGCCGTGCCGCTGCTGACGTTCCTCGGCTCGATGGCCGCGCTCTACGGTGCGGGTCTCGTCTGCTGGCTCTACGGCGGCATGACGCCGGACATCTTCCTCGCGCGCCTGCGCGCCGCGATCTGGCTGCCGACCTTCGCGGTCGGCATGATCAAGGCACCGTTCATGGGGCTGATGATCGGCCTCGTTGCCTGCGTCGAGGGTTTCGAGGTCAAGGGCAGCGCCGCCTCGCTCGGGCTCAAGACCACGTCCTCGGTGGTCAAATCGATCTTCCTCGTCATCGTGCTCGACGGCCTTTTCGCCATGTTCTTCGGCGCGATCGGGATGTGAGCGATGACCAGCAATGAAGCCGTGATCAGCGTGCGCGATCTCGTCGTCGGTTTCGGCAAGACCGACGTGCTCGATCACGTGACGCTTGATGTATTCCGCGGCGAGATTCTGGGCTTCGTCGGCGGCTCGGGCGCCGGCAAGTCGGTGCTGATGCGCACCATCCTTGGGCTGGTGCCCAAGCGGCACGGCGCGATCGAAGTATTCGGGGCCGATCTTGCGGCGCTCAACGGGCGCGAGCGCCGCGCCATCGAGCGCCGCTGGGGCGTGCTGTTCCAGCAGGGCGCGCTGTTCTCCTCGCTCACCGTCCAACAGAACATCCAATTCCCGATCCGCGAATACTTGCAGCTGTCGCCGCGCCTGCTCGACGAGATCGCGACCGCCAAGCTTGAAATGGTCGGCCTCAAGGCGGACGTGCGCAAGAAATATCCGGCGCAGCTGTCCGGCGGCATGGTCAAGCGCGTGGCGCTCGCCCGCGCGCTGGCGCTCGACCCCGACATCGTGTTCCTCGACGAGCCCACCTCCGGCCTCGACCCGATCGGCGCCGCCGAGTTCGACGAGCTGATACGCACCTTGCAGCGCACGCTGGGGCTGAGCGTGTTCATGGTGACGCACGATCTCGACAGCCTGCACGCGGTGTGCGGCCGCATCGCGGTGCTCTCGGAGGGCCGCATCATCGCGACCGGTCCGATCGAAGCCATGCTGGCGTCGCAGCACCCTTGGCTCAAATCATATTTCCGCGGCAAACGGGGGCGTCTCGTCCACTGAGACCGCAGAGGGCCGTTCATGGAAACCAAAGCGAGCTACATCGTCACCGGCGCCTTCACGCTTGCCGTGATCGTCGGCGCATTCGGCTTCGTCTTCTGGTTCCACGGCAGCGGCGCCGGCAACCAGCGCATCGCCTACCGCGTGGTGTTCGACGGCTCGGTGTCCGGCCTGCATGCCGGCGCCGCGGTGCTGTTCAACGGCATCAACGCCGGCGAGGTCGACAAGCTCGCGTTCGATGCCGCCGACCCGCGCAAGGTCGTGGCGGTGATCCTGGTCGGCCGCGACGTGCCGGTGCGCGCCGACACCAAGGTGCGGCTCGAATTCACCGGACTGACCGGCCTTGCCGCGCTGGCGCTGACCGGCGGTTCCGCGGCTGCGGGGCTTGTCGCCGCCGCAGACAACGGGCCGCCGACGATCTATGCCGACGCCAGCGCCGGCGCCGACGTGACGCAGGCGGCGCGCGACGCGCTGCTTCGCCTCGACGGCCTCATCGCCGCGAACGAGCAGGCGTTGCGGGCGTCGCTGCGCAACATCGAAACCGTGACCTCGACGCTCGCGCAGAATTCCGAGCGCTTCGACAAGGTCATGGCCGGCGTCGAAAACCTCACCGGCAACGCCGACAATCCGGGCCAAATCGGCGCCGCCGCCAACTCGATCCGCCGCCTCGCCGACGATCTCGACAAGCACTCCGACGAAATCTCGGCCGGGCTGGCGCAATTCTCCAGCTCGGGCCTCAAGCAATTCGAGGCCTTCGCGGTCGACGGCCGCCGCACGCTGTCCGAGCTCAACAGGGCGATCAAAAACATCGACCAGCACCCGACGCGGCTCCTGTTCGGGCATTGATCGCACGCTCGATCACGCGCGCCGTCATGGCGCCGAGCCGACCGAGCCCGCCCTAGCCGGCGGCGGACGCGGCGACGCTGCGCACGGCGCGCTCCGCGATCGCCTCGATGGTTGCGCGGTCGGCCGGAAAATCCGCCTCGATCCAGGCCGCTTCGGCGGCCCGCATGGCGGCGCCGAGCGCGGGCCCCTTGGGCAGGCCGCGGCGGGTGAAGTCGCCCGACTTGAGGGGAAATACCGGCGCCGTCCAGCGTTGCGGCAGGCTGGCGAGATCGCGCCAGGCGCCGTCCGCTGCACCGGCTTGCGAGCGCGACCACGCGAGCAGCACCCGATCGGTGAACGATTGCGGGCCGAGATCGTAGAGGAGCGCCCGCGCGCCCTGCTCGCCGGCCGCCGGCGAGAGGCGCCACCAATGATCGAGCGCCATGTGCCGCTCCGCTTCGGAGTTGAACAGCCGAAGCTTTTGCGCAAGCCGCTCCGCATCCTCCTTCACCCACACGCCGAGCGCGCCGAGCCGGCGCACCGCATCGGGTGCGGCGCCGATCGCCGCTTCAGCCTTCACCACGTTCTCGAAGCTCGCGAGGTACGGCACGCCGCCGAGCACCATGCCGAGGAGCCCGCTCTCCGTCATGACCGCAAGCGTCGGCGTCGCGTGCGGCGCAATGACGAGTTTCAGGAGCTCCATGCGCACCCGCTCGCGCGACAGCGTTTCGAACCCGTCGCGCGCCCTGATGCAAGCCAGCAACCCGGCCGGGTCCAGCGCGCCCTCGGCGAAATAGGCGTGAAAGCGGAAAAACCGCAGGATGCGCAGATAATCTTCGGCGATCCGCCTTTGCGGCTCGCCGATGAAGCGCACCTTGTGCGCGGCGAGGTCGGCAAGACCGCCGACAAGATCGTGCACGGCGCCGTCCGCCGATGCCGAGAGGCCGTTGATGGTGAAGTCGCGGCGCTGCGCATCCGCGCTCCAGTCGCGGCCGAACACCACGCGCGCCTTGCGGCCGAAGGTCTCGACATCCTGGCGCAGCGTTGTGACCTCGAACGGACGGCCGCTGATCACGACGGTGACGGTGCCGTGCTCGATGCCGGTCGGTACCGCCTTGTGGCCGGCCGCCTCGACGCGACGCACGACCTCGGTAGGCACTGCCGTCGTCGCCACGTCGACCTCGGTGACCGCAAGACCCAGCAGCGCATTGCGCACCGCGCCGCCGACCACGCGCGCTTCCTCGCCGTCGCGGTCGAGCAGCGTCAGCAGGCGGGCAACCTCACCGCGCCGGAGCCACGCCGCATCGCCGAGATGCGCGCGTTCGCTCACCGCGTCGTTGCCGGCACGAACTTGCCGTCCTCGATATGCGCCGGCACATAGGTCGAGCCGGGCGGTGCGCCCGAGAACTGCGCCAGCAGCAGGAAGCTTGCGACCACCAGCAGGAGCGAGACGATGACGAGGCCGCCGATGCGCGGCAGCGTCCACGCCGTCGGCTGCATGACGCCGGCGCGCGTCGCCACCAGGAACGCGACGTAGAGCACGAACGGGGCGACGAACAGCCCGATCTCGGTTAAGGCCGGCCTGATCATGCGCCGTAGACCCGCTCGTAGAGATTTCTCAGGATACCCGCCGTGATGCCCCAAATGTAGCGGTCGCCGAATGGTATCGCATAATATTCGCGCGCGATGCCCTTCCAGTCGCGGGTTTTGCGCTGGACATTGCCCGGCGTCATCAGGAAAGCGAGCGGCACCTCGAAGGTCTCGACGACTTCGCGCGGATTGAGGACGAACGCAAAGCCCGGCTTGACGCGTGCGACCGTCGGCAGAATGCGGAAGCCCGAAAACGTAAGATAGAGATCGAGATAGCCGATCGGCTCGACCAGCGTCGAGGGAAGCCCGATCTCCTCGCGGGCCTCGCGCAGCGCAGCCGCCACCGGGCTCTCATCGCCCGGATCGATCTTGCCGCCCGGGAACGCGACCTGCCCGGCATGGCTTGAAAGCTCGGCGGTGCGCAAGGTCAAGAGCACCGTGGGCTCGCTGCGGTCGATGACGGGGACCAGCACCGCGGCCGGCTTGGTGGCGCTGATCCCGGCGCGCTGCCAGAGCTCCGGATCGAGATCGAGATCGCCGCGCGCGCCCTTCGCCATCGGGTCCGCGAGCGCCGGCGGCACGTCGAGCGTGAGGCGGGCCCGCGCGCGATTGAAGAAGCTCTCCGACGCCAGAGGCGCCAACTCTGCGCTGCTTTCGCTCACGCGAAATCCCTCACCTGCTCGGCCGGCGCCATCGGGAAGAACACGCCCTTCGACGCGACGCCGAACATCGCGCCGCCTTCGACCTCGCGCTCCTCGCCGAGCTCGACCAGATCGAAGAACAGCGACCGCGTCACCTTGGCCCACAAGTCGCGGCGCACGTGCAGGTAGGGCTTGAGGCCGCCGGTGCCGGGCTCCGGCTCGAAGCGTAGCGCATGACCCGGCCCGCACGTCACCCAGTCATCGACGTTGGTGCGGAAATGCAGTTCCCGGCCGGCGGCGGCGTCCTCGACTTCAAGCTCGACGGCGAGGAACGGCGCATCCTCGACCTCGAGGCCGCACTTCTCCACCGGCGTGACCAGGAAATACTTGTCGTTCTCCCGCTTGAGCACGGAGGCGAACAGCTTGACCAGCGCCGGACGGCCGATCGGCGTCTTGAGATAGAACCAGGTCCCGTCGGCAGCGATGCGCATGTCGAGATCGCCGCAGAACGGTGGATTCCAGCGTTCGACGGGCGGTGCGCCTTTGGGCGCGTTACGTAGCGCGCCTGTGATCGCCTCGAGGCCGGATTGCCCTTCCTTCGCCATGGTTTGCCTTGAACGTGCGCCTAGGACATGAGTCCGAGGGGCGCAATTATTCGCGAAATCGTGATCGCGAAGCTACGTGCGAGCGAGCCAGAGCCGAAGTTGTGTTCCCTGTGGATGAGTGATTCGGCTCAAGATTTGACCCAGCGGTGGCGCATATATTGCATGTTCGGTGCCCCATAGCTGTGCAACGCCGGCCGCTCTAGAATCGTGGATATAGCGCGAATCTGATCCGACCCCTTCGCCGCCTTCCCCTGCAATCCGGGAAGGGTAGGGAGGGGAGCGCTTAAAGACAAGGAGTTCGCAATGTCCGCTGCTGGCGGAGAGGGTCTCGAGAAACTCGAGGACATGATCGTACGGGCGGCCGAATCGACGGCGGCGCACGTGCGCGCCGCCAAGGCGGCGATCGGCACGGTGATTTTCGGCCAGGACAAGGTCGTCGAGCAGTCCATCGTCACCATTCTGTCCGGCGGCCATGCGCTGCTTCTTGGCGTGCCCGGTCTCGCCAAGACCAAGCTGGTCGAGACCTTGGGGATCGTGCTCGGGCTTGACGCCAAACGCATCCAGTTCACGCCGGACCTGATGCCCTCCGACATTCTCGGCACCGAGGTGTTGGAGGAGAGCCAGGCCGGCAAGCGCAGCTTCCGCTTCCTCTCCGGCCCGGTCTTTGCCCAGTTGCTGATGGCGGACGAGATCAACCGCGCCAGCCCGCGCACGCAGTCGGCGCTCCTGCAGGCCATGCAGGAGCAGCACGTCACCATCGCCGGCACCCGCCACGACCTGCCCAAGCCGTTCCACGTGCTTGCCACGCAGAACCCGCTCGAGCAGGAAGGCACCTATCCGCTGCCGGAGGCGCAACTCGACCGCTTCCTGATGGAGATCGACGTCGGCTATCCCGATCGCGACGCCGAGAAGAGAATCCTGTTCGAGACGACCGGCGCCGAGGAAACCCAGCCGAAGCCGGCGATGACCGCCGAGGACCTGATGGCGGCGCAGCGCCTGGTGCGCCGGCTGCCGGTCGGCGAATCCGTGGTCGAGGCCATTCTGGCGCTGGTGCGCTCGGCGCGTCCGGGACCCGAAGGCGGCGACGGCGCCAAGCTGATCGCCTGGGGACCGAGCCCGCGCGCGAGCCAGGCGCTCATGCTCGCGGTGCGCGCCCGCGCGCTGCTCGACGGCCGCCTCGCGCCCTCGATCGACGACGTGATCGATCTCGCCGAACCGGTGCTCAAGCATCGCATGGCGCTCACCTTCACGGCGCGCGCCGAGGGCGAGAGCATCGAGGCGGTGATCGGACGCCTGAAGGCTCGGATCGGATAGGCGGATGGCGCTCGAGCCCAGGCGCACCGATCAGGACGGCCCGGCAGTTGGACGTGCAGTCGGCGAAGGCCGAACGCTCGCCGCCAGCATGCCGCGTTTGATCCTGGAAGCACGCCGCGTGGCCGCAACCGTCATCCATGGCCTGCACGGCCGCCGCCGCGCCGGCCCGGGCGAGAATTTCTGGCAATACCGGCGCTTCGTGTCCGGCGAGCCGGCAGCCCGCGTCGATTGGCGGCGCTCGGCGCGCGACGATCATCTCTATGTGCGCGAGCAGGAATGGGAGGCCGCGCACACGGTGTGGATCTGGCCCGACCGTTCGCCGTCGATGAACTTCACCTCCGTGCTGGCGCGCGACAGCAAGCTCTACCGCACGCTGGTCATCGCGATGGCGCTCGCCGAGGTTTTGGTCGAGGGCGGCGAGCGCGTCGGAATTCCCGGCCTGACCCGCCCGACCGGTAGCCGCAACGTCATCGAGCGGCTGGCGCAGGCGATCGTGCACGACCGCGGTGAGCGGACCAGCCTGCCGCCGACCTTTGCCCCCTCCCCGCTTGCCGAAGTCGTGCTGCTGTCCGATCTGTGGAGCGAGATCGGCGAAGTGCAGCGCACGATGACGCAACTCTCGGGCAGCGGCGCGCACGGCCACGTGGTGCAGATCGTCGATCCGGCCGAGGAGACGTTCCCGTACTGGGGCCGCATCGAGTTCGTCGAGCCGGAAGGCGGCGGCCGCATCACCGCGGGCCGCGCCGAGACCTGGCGCACCGATTACGTGGCGCGGGTGGCGCGCCACCGCGCGGAAATCCGCAGCGAGACCGATCGCCTCGGCTGGAGCTTCACCATCCATCGCACCGATCGTCCGGCGAGCGAGCTCCTGCTCGCGCTGCACGCCCGCATCGGCGCCGCCACGGCGGACAGCGGCACACGCGTCCACGCGCTCGCCGGGTCGAGGGTGGCGCAATGATCGGCGGCATACCGCTCGGCTTTGCCGAACCGCTTGTGCTGATCGGGCTGCTGACGCTGCCGGTGCTGTGGTGGCTGCTGCGGCTGATCCCGCCACGACCGCGCCGCATCGACTTTCCCTCAACGCGGCTGCTTCTCGAAATCGCGCCCAGGGAGGAGACTCCCGCCCGCACGCCGTGGTGGCTGACGCTGCTGCGGCTCACGCTCGCGGCGCTCCTGATCATTGCGGCGGCCGGCCCGCTTTGGCATCCGCCGCTGGCGACAACCACGACGCGCGGGCCGATCGCGATCATGATCGACGACGGCTGGGCCGCCGCCGCCACCTGGGAGGCGCGGCTGCGCACCGCCGACGACATCATCGCGCGGGCGCAGGACGATCGCCGCGCCGTGGCGCTCATTGCGCTGTCGCAAGGTCCGCGCGACATCTCCCTCGAGCCGGCGGGCTCCGCGCGCGTGCGCCTGCACCAAATCAAGCCGGCGCCGCACACCATCGATCGCGCCGAGACGCTGCCGGCGATTTCGCGTTTCCTCAATGAGGCCCGCGATGTCGAGCTGGTCTGGCTGTCCGACGGCGTCGATCTCGGCCGCGGCGCCGACTTCGTCAAAAGCCTGACGCAGACCATCGGCCAGCATCCGATCACCATCGTGGCCGGCGGCATCGCCGGGGCTCACGCGCTCACCGCGGCCGAGAACGCGGCCGGCGCCCTCAGCGTCAAGGTGCTGCGCGCGTCCACCGACGCCGCGGCGACCGGCACGCTGCGCGCGCTCGACCTCAAAGGGCTGGCGCTCGGCGAAGCGCCGTTCGCGTTCAAGGGCGACGATCGCGAGACCGAGGCGCGCTTCGACCTGCCGGTCGAAATCCGCAACGATATCGCGCGCATCGAAGTGTCCAGCGAGCGCTCCGCCGGCGCCGTGCAATTGCTCGACAAGCGCTGGCGCCGCCGCACCGTCGGCATTGTTTCCGGCGCCACCGCCGATACCTCGCAACCGCTGCTGTCGTCGAGCTATTACATCGAGCGCGCGCTCGGCCCGTTCGCCGATGTCCGGCTCGCCCAAGGCGAGTCGCCGGCCGAGGCGGTGATGCACTTCCTCGACCAGAAACTGCCCATGCTGATCCTCGCCGACGTCGGCAATGTCGCGGGCGACGCGCACGACCGCCTGGCGCAGTGGATCGAGGATGGCGGCGTGCTGGTGCGCTTTGCCGGCCCGCGGCTTGCGGCCTCCAACGACGATCTCGTGCCCGTAAAGCTGCGGCGCGGTGGCCGCATCCTCGGCGGCAGCCTGAGCTGGGACAAGCCGCAGCCGCTCGCCGCGTTCTCGCACGACGGCCCGTTCAACGGCATGGCGGTGCCGGGCGACGTGACCGTGTCCCGCCAGGTGCTGGCGGAACCGGACGCGACCTTGAACGATAATACCTGGGCGACGCTCGCCGACGGCACGCCGCTCGTCACCGCCGCGCGTCGCGGCAAGGGTTTGATCGTGCTGTTCCACGTCACCGGCGACACGCGCTGGTCGGATTTGCCGTTGTCCGGCGCCTTCGTCGAGATGCTCAAGCGCATCGTCTCGCTCGCCGGCACGGCGAATGTCGCCGAGGCCGGCAACGCCCAGACCAAGAACGTGCACGAAGCGGTGCCGCCGAGCCGCGTGCTCGACGGCTTTGGCACCTTCATTGCGCCGCCGGCCACGGCGCGTCCGGTGCCGACTGACTTTTCCGGCGGCGCCACCGCGGATCATCCGCCGGGCTTTTACGGCCCGCCGGAGGGCCTGTTCGCCGTCAACACGCTCGCCGTCGCCGATCGCCTGGCGCCGCTCGATTTCGCACCGCTCGCCAATGCGAGCCGGGAAGTCTACCGCACCAGCGAGCCGCTGGACTTGCGCGGGCCGATCTTCCTCGCCGCCCTTGCGCTCCTGCTGCTCGATACGCTCGTCGTCCTCTTCCTCGGCGGCGGCATCCAACGGCTCATGCCGCGCACCTCGCGCGCCGCGACCGCCGCCGTGGTCATCGGCTTCGCGGTGCTGGTGCTTACGCTCGCGCCGGCGAGCGCGCAGAATTTGCCGCATGGCGGCGTCCCGCCGGCGGCGCTGGAAACCCGGCTCGCCTACGTGGTCACCGGCAGCAGCGAGGTCGACAACATCAGCAAAGCGGGCCTTGCCGGCCTCACGCTGTTCCTTGCCCAGCGCACTGCGCTCGAGGCGGGCGAGCCGATCGGGCTCGACATCGCCCATGACGAGCTGGCGTTCTATCCGCTGATCTATTGGCCAATCGTGCCCGGCGCCGCGCGGCCCTCCGCCGACGCGCTCAAGCGCATCGACAGCTACATGAAGGATGGCGGCACCGTCCTGTTCGACACCCGCGACTCGGTCGTGGCGCCGCCCGGTCCCGGCGGCGAGACGCGCAGCCCGGGAATGATGGAACTGCGCACGATCCTATCCTCGCTCGACATCCCCGAACTCGAGCCGGTGTCGCGCGATCACGTCCTGACCAAGACGTTCTACCTGCTGCGCGACTTCCCCGGTCGCTTCAACACCGGCCAGCTCTGGGTCGAGGCGCTGCCGGCGGCGAACGAGGACGAAGAGGCGAGCGGCCGGCCCGCGCGCGGCGGCGACGGCGTGTCCTCGATCATCATCACCTCGAATGACTTTGCCGGCGCCTGGGCGACGCGCGCCGACGGCCAGCCGATGCTGCCGATGGTCGAGGGCGAGCCGCGCCAGCGCGAGCTCGCCTTCCGCGCCGGCGTCAACATCATGATGTACACGCTCACCGGCAACTACAAGGCCGACCAGGTGCACGTGCCGGCGCTGCTCGAACGGCTGGGGCAATAGGAGACAGTGCGTTGAATCTCGGTGTTGCCTTTGCTCCGCTGATCGGCGCCCCGATCATGTGGGCCGCTCTGTTCGCGGCGTGCATTCTCGCCTTGCTGCTGTTCGTCTCGCGCAGCCGCGGCGCCGCGATCCGCACGCTGGCACTGGCGCTGATCGTCGTCGCGCTCGCCAATCCGTCGCTCACGCGTGAGGACCGAGATCCGTTGAGCTCGGTCGCCATCGTCGTGGTCGACAAGAGCCCGAGCCAGAATTTCGGCGACCGCACGCAGCAGACCGAGGCGGCACGGGCCGCGGTGGTCGAGCGGCTCAGCCGCATTCCCGGCCTCGAAGTGCGCGTCGTCGAGGCCGGCCAGTCCGACGGCGAAACCGACGGCACGCGATTGTTCACCGCGCTCGGCTCGGCGCTCGCCGACGTGCCGACCGATCGCGTCGCCGGCGTCATCATGATCACCGACGGCCGCGTCCATGACGTGCCGACGGAGCCGAGTGCGCTCGGCTTTGCCGCGCCGGTTCACGCCCTCATCACCGGCAACAAGGACGAGCGCGACCGCCGCGTCGCGCTCATTGCCGCCCCGCGCTTCGGCATCGTCGGCCAGTCACAGACCATCACCTACCGGGTCGAGGATCAGGGCGCGAGCGCGGGCACCGCGCAGGTGACGGTGCGCCGCGACGGCGATGTCGTGGAGACGCACACGGTGCCGGTGGGCGTGCCGCAGAGCGTCGCCATCCCGATCCCGCACGGCGGCGCGAACATCGTCGAAATCGAGGCCTCGCCGCTCAGTGGCGAGCTCACCCCGGTCAACAACCGCGCCGTGGTCACGATCGAAGGCGTGCGCGACAAGCTGCGCGTGCTGCTCGTCTCCGGCGAGCCGCATCCGGGCGAGCGGACCTGGCGCAACCTGCTCAAGTCCGATCCCTCGGTCGACCTGGTGCATTTCACCATTCTGCGCCCGCCGGAAAAGCAGGACGGCACGCCGATCAACGAGCTGTCGCTGATCGCATTCCCGACCCGCGAGCTGTTCCAGCAGAAGATCGGCGAGTTCCAGCTCATCATCTTCGACCGTTACGCGCGGCAAGGCGTGCTGCCGATCATCTATTTCGACAACATCACCCGCTACGTCCGCGACGGCGGCGCCGTGCTGGTCGCCGCCGGGCCCGACTATGCGAGCCCGACCAGCATCTGGCGTACGCCGCTCGACGCCATCCTGCCGGCGGAGCCGAGCGGCAACGTCACCGAGCAGGGTTTTCATCCCCGCCTCACCGATCTGGGCAAGCGCCATCCGGTGACGCGCGGGCTCGAAGGCGCCGACAGCGATCCGCCGCACTGGAGCCGCTGGTTCCGCGTCGTCGATACCACGAGCGCCAATGGCACGACCGTGATGCAGGGGCCGGACCGTAAGCCGCTGCTGGTGCTGTCGCGCGAGGGCGAGGGCCGCGTCGCGCTCCTTCTCTCCGACCATATCTGGCTGTGGGCGCGCGACTTCGAGGGCGGCGGGCCGCATCTCGATCTGCTGCGCCGGCTGTCGCACTGGCTGATGAAGGAGCCGGATCTCGAAGAGGAGGCGCTGCGGCTGACCGTCTCGGGGCACAACCTCGTGGTGCGGCGCCAGACCATGGCGGATGAGGTCTCCGGCGTGACACTGACCTCGCCTTCGGGAGCAAGCCGCGTCGTCAAGCTCGATCCGACCGAGCCGGGCGTGTGGCAGAGCACGGTGGCGACCAACGAGCTGGGGCTGTGGCGCGCGACCGACGGCAAGCTCAACGCGCTGGTCAATATCGGCCCGGCCAATCCGCGCGAGTTCGCCGAAGTGACGTCAACGACGGACGTGGTCGCACCCATCGCCGTTGCGACCGGCGGCTCGTCGCGCCGGCTCGACGACGGCCATGGCCTCGACGTGCCGCGCGTCGTCGCCGTGCGCTCCGGCGACACCTATCAGGGCGACGACTGGATGGGCCTCAAGATGCGCGAGGCGAGCGTGGTGCGCGGCATCGGCGTGCTGCCGGTGTTCGCCGGCCTGCTCGGCCTGTTGCTGCTGCTCGGCAGCCTGGCCGGCACCTGGGCGCGCGAAGGCCGCTAGGGCTTTTGCTTGACGCGGTTGCGATCCGACTTTAAGCCGCAGCTGCTCAGTGCGTGCAAAATCGGCTCCAATCGACGCTCAGCGTGACGAGACCGGGCAGATAGCGCTCGGCGACCTCGATCACGACGGCTGACGGTTTGGCCTCTCCGGCAACCGGCGCGATCGGTTCGAGGCCCCATTTCTCGAAATAGATCTTGGAGAAGTCCGGCAGGAAATAAGCCGTGAGTTCGTCCAAGAACGAGTCGCCGGTCATCAACAGCCGAGGCGCATCCGGCGACGATGCGGTTTCGATCTTGGGGTACAGGCGAACCGCGGTATCGGCAAACCAGGACGGCGCCGACAGCATGTAGGCGAGATCGCCCCGCCTGAACGGCTCGACTTTAATGGCGAATTGATCGAGCGACGCTATCTGGAGATTGGCGTCCGGCATTGCCTTTGCCAGCGCCGCCATGATGGCGCGGTAGGCGTAGAAGGCGCCCAGGCCGTTCCAGTGTGAGTCGGTCTTGTAGTAGAGCGGCAAGCCGGGGTCGCGCGCCTTGACCGCACGCAACGGCGCACGCAGGTCGAGCATCACGGCCCGCGCCCGCGGATCGAGCCGCGGCAGCAGGTCGTCGAGCGCAGATTGCGGCTGCGGCTGCGAACGAGACAGGAATTCGCCATAGATGCTCTGCTTGTTCGGCGCGATGGCCACCAGGGCATGAATGCCGCAGGCCGCGAGCTCGTCGTGCATCGCGATCAGATTGCGGTCGAAGCTCCTCATCTCGTCGCCGGAAAATCGGAGCCGGCCGCGGAAATTGGCCATGCTGGCCGGCGCGTCGCCTTCGTCGGTCCAGAACAGCCATCCGTCGCGACCGATCACGACCCGCGACTCGGTCGAGCGGCGTAAGAGCCCGATCCGATAGGCCGCATTGACCGCCAACAGCGGCAGGTGGCGGCGGATGCGATCGACGAACCATTGCTCGAATTCGTTGAGGACATCCAGGCTGACGCGATCCGGCAACGGCACGACACTCACGCGCGGCATGCTGTCCGGATGCGGCCACGGCCAAAGCCAGTTGCCCACGATCGAGGCAAGCGGCAGCAACGACAGCACCGCAAAGACGATGACGGCAAGGGGCCGGGTCATGCTGCGCATCGCCATGGCTCATCAAAAGCGAAAATAGATGAAGGGGCTGTACTGCTCGCCCGCCATGGCGCCGAGCGACAGCACCATGGCGCTTGCGATCAGCACCGCGCGCGACAGGTCGGCGGCCGCGGCGCCGCGATCGCCGGCGCTCAGGGGGTTGAGCGCGGCGCGCAGCCGCGGCCACAACGGCAGCGACATGCAGAACGCGGCCGTTATCAGGATCATCATCGGCGCCGAAATGTTGAGGATGAGCGGCAGCGCGCCGGGCGCGGCGCCGAAGCCGAGCATGCGCGCCAGATAGCCCAGCGCATATTCCAGGTCCGGCGCGCGGAAGAACACCCAGCCGAACACCACCACCAGCAGCAGATAGACGTGGCGCACAAGTTGCGGCGAGCGCGCGAACATCGCCTCGACCGGGCCGAGCCGCTCGAGCGCCAGGAACAGGCCCTGCCACAGGCCCCAGACGATGAAATTCCAGCTCGCGCCGTGCCAGGCGCCCGCGAGAAAGAACACGATCCAGAGATTGCGCGCGGTCTGCCAGTGACCGTGCTGATTGCCGCCGAGCGGGATATAGACGTAGTCGCGGAACCAGGCCGACAGCGTCATGTGCCAGCGCCGCCAGAAATCCCGCATCGAAGCGGCCGCGTATGGATAGTTGAAATTCTCCGGAAAGCGGAAGCCGAATATGCGGGCCATGCCGATGGCCATGTCCGAATAGCCGGAAAAGTCGAAATAGATCTGCAGCCCGTAGCAGACCGCGCCGAGCCAGGCCGTAGCGGTGGTCAGATCGCCCGGCGACACCATGAAGATCTGATCGACCACCGTGCCGATCGGGTCGGCGATCAAAAGCTTCTTCACCAGCCCGACGGTGAGCCGGCCGACGCCGGCGTCGATATCGTCGAAGCGCACGGCGCGCAGCCCCAGCTGATCGGCGATCTGGCGATAGCGGATGATCGGACCGGCGATGAGCTGCGGGAAATTGATGATGTAGAGCGCGAAAGCGGTCGGCGACGGCTGCGATTTCACGCTGCCGCGATACACGTCCACCAGATACGAGATGATGTGGAACGTGAAAAACGAGATGCCGAGCGGCAACGGCAGCGACCAGACCGGCAGCCGGTATTGCGTGAACGGCGCCAGCACGTCGTTGGCGTTATCGAGCAGGAAGCCCGCATATTTGAACAGCACGAAGACCGCGAGGTTCAGCGTCAAGGCGCCGATCAGGACCACGCGGCGCGCCGGGGCGGCGCGCGTTTCGATCATCCTGCCGAGCAGAAAATTCGCCGCAATGAGCGACAGCACGAGCAGCACCGCCAGCGGGCCGCTCCAGGCATAGAACACCACGCTGGCGATGACGAGGACGAGGTTGCGCCAGCGCGCCGGCGAGGCGAAGTAGATCGCCACGACGACAGGCAGAAAGCCGCAGATGAAGATCAGGCTGCTGAAGACCATGGGCGGGGCCAACCACGAACGCAGCCAGCACGGATCACTGCTCGTCCGTGCTGCCGCGGATCATACCTGACACGTCCGCGAGCGCGCCAGCAACCAGCTCGGCGGCCAGCACGCGCGCCGGATCGACCGGACCCGGCAGCATGACGCGGCCGGGCGGGATGGGTTTGAAGCTGGCCTTGGCGTAGTACGCTTCGTCGCCGACCAGGATCACCAGCCGATGGCCGTTGGCGCGCGCCTGCGCCAGCGCGCGTTCGATCAAGGCCTGGCCGATGCCGCGCTCGCGGAACGGCGGTTCGATCGTGAGCGGGCCAAGCAACAGCGCCTTGGTGTCGCCGATGCGGATCGGCGACAGCCGCACCGAGCCGATCAGCAGCGTGCCGATGCGCGCCGTGAACGACAGATCGAGGCGGTGCAGAACCTGCTCGCGCAGCCGATAGGCGGTCTTGGCGTGGCGGCCCGGACCGAAGGTGCGTTCGTGCAGCCGCTCGATCGCCAGCACATCGTCGGGCGTCTCGGGCATGATGGTGAGCGAAATGTCGGTCATCGCGTCGCCGCCTAGCACCTGCGCCGGCCGAGGTCCAGCCGGAGTTGATGACGCCCTCTGACGCCCGCTGCCGCAATGATTACATTGAAGTCCACCAGCAGCGGAGATGACGATGGGCCTGCTCGTCGACGGCACGTGGCAAGAGGACGTTTCGCGCACCAAGGACGGTCAATTCATCCGACCGATGACGAGCTACCACGATTTCGTCACCGCCGACGGCAGCGCCGGCCCGGCGGGCAAAGGCGGCTTTGCCGCCGAGCGCGGCCGCTATCATCTTTACGTCTCGCTGGCCTGCCCGTGGGCGCAACGCACGCTCATCTTCCGCACGCTCAAGAAGCTCGAAGACGTGATCTCGGCGTCGATCACCGAGCAGCTCTACGGCAAGACCGGCTGGGAATTCGGCATTGGACCGGGCGCGACGCTTGACAGCGTCAACGGCAAACCGACGCTCGCCGGTATCTATCTCCTCGCCGATCCGCATTACACCGGCCGCGTGTCGGTGCCGGTGCTGTGGGACAAGAAGCGGCGCACCATCGTCAACAACGAATCCTCCGAGATCATCCGCATGCTGAACTCGGCATTCGAGGCCTTCACCGACGTGCACACCGACTACTACCCCGCCGCATTGCGCGACGAGATCGATCTCGTCAACGACTTGGTCTACGCGAACATCAACAACGGGGTGTATCGCGCCGGCTTTGCCACGACGCAGGCCGCCTACGAGGACGCGGCGCGCGCCGTGTTTGCGGCGCTTGATCGGCTCGAAGAGCGTTTGTCAGGCCAGCGCTATCTGGCGGGGCGGCAATTGACGGAAGCCGACTGGCGGCTGTTCACGACGCTAATCCGCTTCGATGCGGTCTATTACAGCCACTTCAAATGCAACCTGCGGCGCATCGTCGACTATCCCAATCTCTGGAACTATCTGCGCGAGCTCTATCAGGTGCCGGGCATCGCCGAAACCGTGAGCCTCGACCAGATCAAGCGCCACTACTACGCCAGCCACCGCCAGATCAATCCGACCGGCATCGTGCCGATCGGGCCACTGCTCGACTTCACGGCGCCGCACGACCGCGGCCGGTTTGCATAAGCGACGCGCCGCTTCGACCGAGCGGCGCGCCGTACCAACCTGGGGACCAATCTCGGCTATCGCTCAACGATAGTCGTAGCCGCAGACCCAAACGCGGCGCCAGCGATAGCCGAAGCGGGTGAGAACGTGACGGCGGTGGTAGCAAGTTCCGTCATAGCCGCCGAACGCATAGAGCCCGCCAAAACCGTGCCGGTGATGGAAGCGACTGCCACCTCGAAACGCCAGGCTGGCGTGGCCGTGGCGGCCGGCATAGTTGCCGCCGAAGCGCGAAGCGCCGCCGCCGGTCCGCGGTCGCCATGGCCGCCGGCGCTGAAATGTGAGCCGCCGGGGCCGCCATAGCCCCCCCCGCCGCCCATGTGACTGCCCCTGAATCCGCCCCCGCCCCCCCCGTATCCACCACCACCCAAGCCGCCCCCCCCACCGCCGCCGCCGCCGCCGCCAACGGAAGCACCGCCACCACCAAAGCCGCCGGCTCCCCCGCCACCGCCGCCTCCGCCACCTCCGCCGCCGCCGCCACCACCTGCTCCGCCACCACCTCCTCCGCCGCTAAAGCCTTGCGCCATCGCGCCGCTCACAATGACTGCGGTGC
>Ga0182024_10003089_pt1 | contig 40266 bp, 42 predicted proteins | sample P32metaG_FD_120480 | JGI IMG/M metagenome (GOLD analysis project Ga0182024, IMG submission 120480) | Permafrost microbial communities from Stordalen Mire, Sweden - P3-2 metaG (Illumina Assembly) | ecosystem: Environmental > Terrestrial > Soil > Wetlands > Permafrost | place: Sweden: Stordalen...
CAAGGGTAAGGTACTGGCTGAATTAGGCCACCCGAAAAGCAAAACCGGACAGTCGGTTAGGAAGCCCTGATTTGGAACGCGGCCAAGCAACTAATACATAGGAGATATGGGGTGGACCCATTACTGCGGCTCGATGCAGCATCAAAAACCGCCCGACTCAGGCGATATTGTCCGGCAAGGAAGGGGTGGCCATTAACGGAGTCAAATGAACCAAAAGAAATGCCCAGCGGGCTAGAGGGCGGCCCTGTTATTCAGTCGCTTGCTCTAAGCAGTGGCCCGTTGGCGCCGTTCCATCTCTGGGAACGTCGAGATATGCATCCACCCAGTTGGGAACCTTTCCCGAGTAGGTCATTTGGGACCGGGCGTGAACACGCCAATGGTTTCCCACTAACTGGGCGTCCCATTGATCATAGGGCCCAAAACCGCTCCGGACTGGGTAAGGGCACATTTTCTTGAAAATGACTATCGCTGCATTCTCATTTGGTACCGCAGCCATGCTCATACAGGCACTTAATCCCGCAAGCAGGACCGGCATCAATATCAGCTCACCCCTAAGATACCAGCGCACGGTCCACCCCAATCATCAATCGGTTTCGCAACATCACCAATGTGCCAAAGCCGCTCAGTAACCCGGGCGGCTATAAGAAAAGGCCCAGCGGGCTGGGGAGCGCACCGGGCCTAGGTACAGGAGGGGCATGGCATACGCCCCAACGGGAACCATATCAGACTCCGTCAGCCCCCCTGCTTATCTTTGTTTTCATGATGTTCGCTTACCCATCGGTGTGCTAAGCGACTGTCAGCCTTTTCCAAATTCGGATCATTATGCGCGTTTTCATCGTCCTTCTGGCCGTCGTCTTAGTTGCGCAGCCTTCGTTGGCCCAGCCGCTTGCCCCGGGTAAACCGGCCGGCGTCCAGCAAGCCCGCCTGGGTTCCACCTACGAAATCGAGATGCTCGGCGCCGGCGCGCTCATCATGACCGTCGTAGGCGTAATCGCGTCGCGCCAAAGCTCGACGGTCAATTCCCAGTCCTTCCCAAGCGAGCAGATCGTTGCATCTACTACGACTACTGGCTGATCCGGTCAGGTCTCCTGCTTGTCTCTGTTGGCGTGGTAAGCCGCCCAACCTGGGTGCCGACGTGGTGGCTGAGACTTCCAACTTCCACGTTTATGCCACGGGAATCCAAATCGCCCGTGCGTGCGCCAAGTCGTATACTCCAGCGCCTGATCGGCAACGCGATAAAACCCACGCTTCCAATTCTTGATAGCCAGCCTGTTTGTCACTGGCGCCGTCGCCCAGCCGCTTTCCCCTGGCCATCCCGCCGGCGTGAAAAAGGCCCGCCTGAGTTCCAGCTATGAAATCGAGATGCTGTCCGCCGGCGCGGCCATCATGACCGCCGTGGGCATCCTGGCCTCGCGCCAAAGCTCGGTGGTCAATTCGCAGGGCATCCCCAACCAGCCCATCGTTGTGGCGCCGACGGCCTCGACCGGCTAAGCGCGGCGAGCGCACGGCCTTACTTCCGCTTCTGTTCGTCCATCCAGGCATAAGCGCGGCGCATGCCGCGCACTTCCACGCCGGGTCCCTGAATGTCCGGGAAGGCTTTGGCGTGTGCGGTCATATCCACCCGTTTGGCGGCGTCGTCGGCGGAAACGCCTTGCGCGCGCAATTTCGCGGCCTGGACGAGGAGGTCACGGAGGAAGGACTGAAATTCGCTGATCAGCCCCTTGTCGGTGAAAGGCGCGCCGTGGCCCGGCAGGTCCACCCGGAAATCCAGCCGCTTGAGCGCATTCAGTGTCGTCAGCCACTCGGCGAAATAGGCGCTGCCCATATAGGCGATGCGGCTTTCCATCAGATCGCCGGTGCAGACGATATGCTCCTTGGGCAGAAAGACCACGGTATCGCCGGCGGTGTGGCCACGGCCGAGAAACAGAAGATCGATCTCGCGGGTGCCGCGGTGAAGGACCAGCTTGTTGGTATAGGTCACATTGGGCGGCGTCGGCTTGATTTCGGTCTTGTCATGTTCGAATTCCTTCTGGGCGGCTTCGGTATCCGCCAGTTTTTTCCGCAGGGCGGCTTTCTTCGCAGGGTCGGTTTCCGCAGCGAGCTGTTTCTGGAAGCTCGCGATCAGCGTTGGACCGGCCGTGGCCGTCGAGGTGCGGAAAGGTTCGTTGTGCAAGACGTCGAAGGTTGCGAGCTGCTGGCGAACATAATTGGTGGCGATGATCTGGACTTGTGGTGCAAAGATCGAATTCCCGTCGGTATGATCGTAATGCCAATGGGTGTTGACCACCGTGGTGATGGGCTTGTCCGTCAGTTGCTTGATGTCCGCCACCAGGGCGCGAGCCGAGCGTGGCGTGGTGCCGGTGTCCACCAGCAGCACATCCCTGTCGTTGACGATCACCACCAGATTGGCGCCGAAGAAGGGATTGCTGCCGAAGGGAAAGACCGTGCCGTTATATGTGGCGGTGGCGTAATAGACGCCGTCCGCGATCTTCTGGAACTGGTAGTATTTGCCGTGAACCACTGGCCAGGGCGGCTGCGCCTGTGCGTGGCCCGCCCATAGCAGGCTCACGACGAATCCTAAGGCGAGTCTGGTCTTGCGAGACGCCATGGATGCCCCCCGATGTTCCACCCGGCTGCACCCTACACAAGAAGGCCGCGCCCGTCAGGGCTCAGTACTGCCAGTCCCGGGATGACTTGACGGCAAAATCCCGGAAAGCGGCCACGCGCTTGGACTGGCGCAGCGCATCGGCATAAACCAGATGCACGTCAAAGCCGGGCGCGTCCACATCGGGCAGGACGCGCTCCAGCTCGGGATGGTCGACCGCCATATAGTCCGGCACCACGCCGATCCCCAGGCCTGCTTCCGTCGCCTGCAGGATGCCGGTGATGTTGTTGATGCGGATGACGCGGCCGGTGCTGCCGGGCTTGCTGTTCTTCTTGAAGGCTTCCAGCAGCCAGTTGATGTCGCGGATTTCCGGCACTGCCAGCTCGCCATAGACGATGATGGTGTGGTCGGCGATCTCCTCCAGCGACTTGGGCGCGGGATGCTTGGCCAGATACGCCTTCGACGCGTACATGTGATAATGCACCGTGAAAAGCTTGCGCTGGATCAGGTCGGCCTGAACGGGCGCGCGCATGCGCAGCGCCAGATCGGCCTCGCGCTGGGCAAGATCCAGCTCCTTGTCGTCCATCACCAGATGCACTTCCACATCCGGATATTGGGCCATGAACTCGCCCAGCCGTGGCAACAGCCAATAGGCGCCGATGCCATGGCTGGCGGTGATGCGCAGCGCCCCGCGCGGGGAGTCATGCACATTCTTGAGCGCCTCTTCCGCCGCCGCCAGCCGTCCCAACACGTCAGTGACAGCGGTGAACAGAAGTTCGCCTTCATCGGTGAGGGTCAGGCCACGGGCATGGCGCTGGAACAGGGGGGTGGAGATTTCCTCTTCCAGGGCACTGATCTGGCGGCTGACCGCCGACTGCGACAGGCCGAGCGACTGGCCGGCATGAGTGAAGCTGCCCGCGGATGCGACCGCGTGGAAGATGCGAAGCTTGTCCCAATCCATAACGTCCCCCTTTATGCCGCACTTAGCGGCAGGTCGCCCGAATGTCCGCTCGCCAGGAAGCGCTCCGCTTCCAGCGCCGCCATGCAGCCCATGCCCGCCGCGGTCACCGCCTGGCGGAATATCTTGTCCTTGACGTCGCCGGCCGCGAACACGCCCGCGACGGAGGTGTGGGTCGAATCCGGCGCGGTCTTGATATAGCCGCTGTCGTCCATCTCCAGCTGACCATGGAATAATTGTGTCGCCGGCGAATGGCCGATGGCGATGAACAACCCGTGCACCGCCTGTTCGTGCAGCGATCCCGTCACGGTGTTGCGCAGGCGCACGCCGGTGACGCCCTTGGGCTCGTTGGCGCCCAGCACTTCGGCGATCTCGGTGTCATAGAGCACATTGATCTTCTTGTTGGCGGCAAGGCGTGCCTGGTTGGTCTTGTCGGCGCGCAGAAAGTCGCGGCGATGAATCAGCGTGACGTGATCGGCGAAGTTGGTGAGGAACAGGGCCTCTTCCACCGCCGTGTTGCCGCCGCCGACCACCGCGACATTCTTGCCCCGATAGAAGAAGCCGTCGCAGGTGGCGCAGGCCGATACGCCAAAGCCCTGGAACTGGCTTTCGCTGGGCAGACCCAGCCAGTTGGCGGATGCGCCGGTGGCGATGATCAGCGTGTCACAGGTATAGACGTCGCCGCTGTCGCCCAGCATGGAGAAGGGCCGGCGCGACAGATCCACCTTGGCGATGGTGTCGCTGACGAAATTGGTGCCCAGCGCCCTGGCCTGTTCCTGCATCTGGTCCATCAGCCAGGGCCCCTGGATGGCTTCGGCGAAGCCGGGATAGTTCTCGACCTCGCTGGTGATGGTGAGCTGGCCGCCCGGCTGGATGCCGGAAATCAGTGTCGGCTCCAGCATGGCGCGGGCGGCATAGATGGCGGCGGTGCAGCCGGCGGGGCCGCTTCCCAGGATGATGACTTTGGAATGTGTGGTGGTCATGGCTCTGCGGCATTTGCGGGTCTGGCCATGTCATATCGTAATGGCACGGCCTTCCGTCAAGTCGGATTAAAAGCCTAGCTAGTGCATAAGGTTAGAAACGCCTTATTTCAGCGCAAACTTCTACCCCGTGCATCACGATTCGAGAAATATTATTGCTCCAGGTCCGGGCGCACGCTATAGCACCTCGCCCCACCGACAGGACTTTCGTTTGGATACCCGCAAGCTGGACGCCATAGACCTGCGCATCCTCGCGGAACTGCAGACCGACGGCCGCATCACCAATGTGGAGCTGTCGCGCCGCGCCAAGATCACCGCGCCGCCTTGCCTGCGCCGTATCCGCGCGCTGGAGAAGGCGGGCTTCATCAGGGGCTATCACGCCGAGCTGGACGGCAAGTCGCTGGGTTTCGAGGTCACCGGCTTTGTTTTTGTCGGGCTGGCCAGCCAGAAGGACGGCGATCTCAAGCATTTCGAGGAAAGCGCGCGCCGCTGGCCCGAAGTGCGGGAGTGTCACATGCTGTCGGGCGAGGTGGATTTCATCCTCAAATGCGTGGCCCGCGACCTGTCGGCATTCCAGGCTTTCATCACCGACACGGTGACGGCCGAGAAAAATGTCGCCAGTGTGAAAAGCTCGCTGGTGATCCATGCCTCCAAGCAGGAGCCGGGCTATCCCATCAATGTCCCAGCCTGACATATTACCGCACCAAGAATTGCGCTAGATTTTGATCAAGAAACTTTTCGGGGAGTGTGGGATGAAAAAGACTCTGTTCCTGGCGGCGGCGGCCGTTCTGATTGCGACGGTTGCCTTTGGCGCGGCGCCGACCGCCAAGATGAAAGCCGCTGTCGCCGATAGCAGCCGTCCCGCCGCCGACACCGCCCGCGACGAAAACCGCAAACCCGCCGCAATGCTGGCCTTCGCCGGCATCACGCCGGGCAAGGTGGTGGTCGATATGCTGCCGGGCACGGGCTATTTCACCCGCATCTTCGCCAAGGCTGTGGAACCGGGCGGCCGTGTTTATGCCTATTTTGGCATCCAGTATGACGCGCGCCTGAAAAGCCAGAACAAGGACCCCGACAACCAGTTCGCGGACCTGAAAGAGACTTACAAGAATCTGGGCGTGATCCATGGGCCGCTGCCGCAGTTCGTGACGCCCGAGGCGATCGATATCGTCTGGACCTCGGACAATTATCACGACATGCACAACAAGGCCTACGCCATGGACGTGAACGAGGTGAACAAGGCGGTCTTCAAGTCGCTCAAGCCCGGCGGTTATTACGTCATCATCGACCACAAGGCGGCCGAGAGCGCCGGCGACGATGTCACCGAGACCCTCCACCGCATCAAGGAATCCAACACCAAGAAGGAAGTGGAAGCCGCGGGCTTCAAGCTGGTGGCGGAAGGCCATGACCTGGACGCCGCCCGCGACGACGGCACCAAGCGGGTGTTCGATGCCGATGTGCGGGGCAAGACCAACCAGTTCATGCTCAAATTCCAGAAGCCGCGTCATTGATCCCACGACTGCAGGTTCTGTTTTTCTGTGCCGCGGCGGTTGCCGCGGCACAGTGCTTTTCTGCGTCCGCCCAGCCGGTGACACGGCTGAAGGCCAAGCTCACCGCCTTTGACGGCGCGGTGATGACCTTGGAGCCTCTGACGGCGCCTGCGCCCGCCGCGTCCGGCAGACAGTCGGCGTCACCGCAAGCGTCACCCTCCGCGCCCGTGACGGTCTCGATTACGCCTGCCACGCGCTATGTCGGCTCCGACAAGGCGCAGTTCGGGGACATCAAGCCCGGCGACTATGCGGGCGCGGCTCTCAATCCGCCGTCCGGCGACCGTCTGCGCGCGCTCGACGTGTATATCTATGCCGACGACTTGCGCGGTACCGGCGAGGGCCGTTTTCCAGAAGGCGACCGGCTGATCATCAACGGCACCGTCGGTGCGGTGAAACCGAGTGCGCCCGGGGACAAGCAGGACGGCACTCTGACCCTGCATTATCACGGCTCGGTCCTGACCGGGCTCGGCCGCGAAAAGACGCTGTGCGAGGGCCGGGCCACGCCGGCGCCTTTCGCCAGTGCGCTGGCGTGCGAATCCGACGCGGTTATCGAGGTCCTGCCGGGCACTCCGGTTTCCGCCTTGCGCGAGGGAGACAAAAGTCTGCTGGTGCCGGGCAGCCTGGTCACCGTCGCCATCGTCAAGACAGCGGATGGCAACAGCGTTACCCCGGGCATAATCATCGAAAAGCCCGCGCCCGCGCCCTTGGAAAAACCCCTAACCGCGCCCTAAGCTTGGGCCTTCCTGCCTTCGGAGAAATAGCATGTCCCGTTTCCTGGCTTTTCTGTGCGGTGCGTTTCTGGCCGCAACGCCCGTGGTGGCGCAAACCGCGCCCAAGTTCGGCAAGTGGGGCGTGGACCTCACCTCGCTGGACCCGTCGGTCAAGCCGGGCGACAATTTCTTCCTGCATGTGAATGGCGGCTGGCTGAAGAGCGCTGAAATCCCCCCCGACCGGTCCCAGACCGGCTCCTTCCAGGATCTGCAGATCCTGAGCGAAAACCGGCTCAAGACCATTGTCGCCGATCTGGAGGCGAGGCCCGACCAGCAGCTGAACGAGGAAGAGCGCAAGCTGCGCAATCTGTATGACGCCTTCGTGGACACGCAGGCGATCGAGGCGCGGGGGCTGGCGCCGGTCAAGGCGGATCTCGATTATCTCGAAAACCTGAAGACGCTGGATGATGTCGCCCATGCCATGGGCTCGATCCGGCTTTCCACCATGAGCGTCTACAACATCGGCATCGGCGTGGACGACAAGAACCCTGATAATTATTCGGTCAATCTCAACCAGGGCGGTCTGGGCCTGCCGGACCGCGACTATTACCTGTCCGATGATCCGCAGATCGTGAAGGCGCGCGAGGCCTATCGCAAATATCTGGCCGACATGATGACCTTGGCCGGCCTGAGCGATCCGCAGGCCCGTGCCGACCGGGTGCTGGCGGTGGAGACCGAAATCGCCAAGGTGTCGTGGAACCGCGCCGACCGCCGCGACGAGGACAAGGTCTACAATCCCATGCCGGTGTCGGCCCTAAAGACCTTGGCGCCCGATTTCGCCTGGGACGCCTTCCTGTCGGAAGGCCACATCCCGCTGGCGCGGCCCGATGGCGGCGAGCGTTATGTGATCGTGGCGGAAAAAACCGCCTTTGGTCCCTTGGGCACCATCTTCAAGAACACCCCGGTGTCCACCTGGAGCGACTATCTGGTGGTGCATTATCTGCACACCTTCTCGCCCTATCTGCCCAAGCGCTTCGATGACCTGGATTTCTCCTTCTATGGCACGGTGCTGTCGGGTCGCACCCAGCAGCTCGACCGCAAGACCCGGGCCATGCATCTGCTCGATCAGCAGATGGGCGAGGCGCTGGGCAAGCTTTATGTCGCGCGCTTTTTCCCGCCCGAAGCCAAGGCCAAGGCCGATCTTCTGGTCTCCAATCTGCTGAAGGCCTATGAGGCCGACATCCAGACCTTGGACTGGATGAGCCCCGCCACCCGCGCCAAGGCGCTGGACAAGATCCACCAGTTCACGCCCAAGATCGGCTATCCGGTGAAGTGGCGCGATTATTCCCCGTTGCGTGTGGTGCGAGACGATCCGGTGGGCAATGCCCAGCGCGCCAGCATCTATGAGTGGAATCATGATGTGGAACGCATCAACAAGCCGGTCGACAAGACCGAATGGGGCATGACGCCGTCCACCATCAACGCCTATTACAATCCCTCCTTCAACGAGATCGTGTTTCCGGCCGCCATCCTGCAGCCGCCTTTCTTCGACGCCAGCGCCGACGATGCAGCGAATTACGGCGCCATAGGTGCTGTGATCGGTCACGAGATCAGCCATGGTTTCGATGACCAGGGCAGCAAGTATGACGGCAAGGGCGTGTTCCAGGACTGGTGGACCAAGGAAGACCGCGCCAATTTCGACGCCCGAACCGCGGCCCTGGTGAAACAGTATGACGGCTATTATCCGCTGCCTGAGAGCGATCCCAAGCTGCATGTGATCGGCGCCAATACACTGGGCGAGAATATAGCCGACAATGCGGGTCTGGCCATCGCGCTCAAGGCCTATCATTTGTCGCTGAAAGGCAAGCCCGCACCGGTGATCGACGGCTATAGCGGCGACCAGCGGCTTTATCTGTCGTTCGGCCAGGTTTGGCGCACCAAGATGCGTGACAGCGCGGTCAGAACCCAGACCATGTCGAACGAGCATACGGTGGCGGAGTTCCGCGTCATCGGGCCGACCCGCAACCAGGATGCCTGGTATGACGCGTTTGGCGTGAAGCCGGGCGACAAGTACTATCTGCCGCCGGCGGAGCGTGTTCACCTTTGGTGAATCTGAACCACGGATGAATGCATCCCGCCTACAGCTGTAATAAAAAAGCGGCGCGCGCCGCCCATCTGGGCTAGGGTGCCCATGCCCCAAACGGATGCACCGATGGTCCAGGCTTTCATCAACCGCGTCGCCACGGCTCATCCGCCGCATGATGTGCATGACACGTTCCTGTCCTTCGGCAGGCTGATGCTTCAGCATGACAGCCGCCGTCTCGCTTTGTTCGACCGCATGGCTGAACGCAGCGGCATCACCCACCGCTATTCCTTCCTGGAGCCCGGGGCAAATGGCGCGGCGGTAGACATGGAAGACTTCTACCGGCTGGGCGCGTTTCCCGACACGGCGGCGCGGATGAAGAAGTTCGAACGGTTCGCACCGGAACTCGCGGTCCAGGCGGCGGAGAAGTTGCTGGCGGATGAAGACCGGTCCCGCATCACCCATGTGATTGTCACCAGCTGCACCGGCCTTTCAGCGCCGGGCATCGACCTGGCGCTGATCGAGCGCTGCGGCCTTAAATCCTCGGTGGAACGCACCATGGTCGGCTTCATGGGCTGCTATGCCGCCATCAATGCGCTGAAGCTCGCGCGCCATATCGTGCGTTCCGAGCCAAAGGCACGGGTGCTGGCCGTCAATCTTGAGCTCTGCACCCTGCATCTGCACGAGACCGACAATCTGGAAGAGATTCTGTCTTTCCTGCTGTTCGCCGACGGCTGCGCCGCGGCGCTGATCAGCGCCGATCCGGCAGGCGTGGAGATTTCCTCTTTCAACGCTACCCTGGTGCCGGATACACGCGAACTGATCCACTGGCATATCGGTCAGCAGGGGTTCGACATGGTGCTGTCGGGCGGGGTGCCTGGCGCGATCCGTAATGCCCTGACCAATTCGCGCGACGAAATACTGGGCGGCGCCAATGACATCGAATTGTGGGCGGTGCATCCGGGCGGCCGCACGGTGCTGGATGCTGTGGAACAGGCCTTCGCGCTGGAGCCTGCCGCACTCGGTGCTTCGCGGTCGGTGCTGAACGACTATGGCAACATGTCGTCGGGCACCGTGATGTTCGTGCTGGATCGCATCATGCGGGGCGCGCAAAAGGGCCAGCGCGGCTGCGCCATGTCTTTCGGCCCTGGCCTGGTGGCCGAAACTATGATGTTCCGCATGGCGGCCTGACGTCGCATGGGTCGGGTCCTCACATCCGAGATACTGGATGTCCTGCCGCCGGACGATCCGCGCGCGTTGCGCTCACGCCGCGACCTGGTGCTGATCAATGCCGTGATGTGCCAAAGCGTGATCATGGCCAATGCACTTTCGGCATTTGCGGCGCCGAAACTGATCGCCGATCTGGGCGGCGGCGACGGCCGTTTCATGTTGCGGGTGGCCAAACGTCTGGCAAAACGCTGGCCCAGCGTGACCGTGATGATCGCCGACCGCCGCGCCATCGTCAGTGTCCAGACCCGCGCCTGCTTTGCGCGGCTGGGCTGGCGTTGCGAAAATCTCACCGGCGATGTGCTGGAGACCCTGCCACTGATCCAGCCTGACATCGTCACCGCCAATCTGTTTCTGCATCATCTGGATGATGCGGCGCTCTCGCAATTGCTGGGACTGGTGGCGCGCCACACCAGGGCTTTTGTCGCCTGCGAACCGCGGCGTTCGGCTTTTGCACTGCTGGGCGCGCGCATGGTGTTCGCGCTGGGCGCCAATGACGTGACCCGCCATGACGCGGTGGCCAGTGTGCGCGCCGGTTTTGGTGGCCGCGAGCTCTGTGGCCTTTGGCCGGCCGGTGCAAACTGGCGGCTGGCCGAGCACGGCGTCTTTCCCTTCACCCACCTGTTTCAAGCCCATGCTTTATGACGCGGTGATCGTGGGGGCCGGCCCCGCCGGCTCGGCGGCGGCGCGGCTGTTGGCCGAGGCCGGCTGGTCGGTCGCGCTGGTGGAGAAGAGCGAATTTCCGAGGCCCAAGGTGTGCGGTGAATTCATCTCGGCAACCAGCATGGCGGTGCTGAAAGCGTGCGGCGTTGCGACGCCTTTCATCGCCGCCGCGGGGCCGGCCGTGACGCGGGTGGGCGTCTATGCCGGCAATGCGATGTTGAGCGCGCCACGCGAACAGGTGTGGGGCAGGGCGCTGGGACGCGAGCATCTGGATGTGTTGCTGCGCGATGCGGCGCTGGCGGCGGGCGCAAGGTTGTTTCAGCCGGTCGAGGTCATTTCCGTCCGGCGCGAGGCGAGCGGTTATCTCTGCACGCTCCAGGATGGCTACGAGCTGTCGGCGCGCATGGTGATCGCTGCCTGTGGTTCATGGAATGCGAAAGGCGTCTTTGCGCTGCCGGCCGCTCCTCCGAAATCTTCCGATCTTTTTGCCTTCAAGGCGCATTTCAGCCAAAGCCGGCTGCCGGCCGGGCTGATGCCGCTGTTGGCCTTTCCCGGCGGCTATGGCGGCTTGGTTCAGAGTGATGCCGGGCGCACGTCATTGTCCTGCTGCGTGCGCCGCGATGCGCTGACCCGCGCGCGCCAGCGCCACGGCGGCAAGGCGGCGCAAGCTGTGCTGGCTCATATTCTGGAAACCACCAAAGGGGCACGGCTCGCATTGGAACATGCCACGCTGGAGGGCCATTTCCTGTCCACCGGGCCGATCCGTCCCGGCATACGTCCGCGCCAGGACGATCGCGTTTATTTCACCGGCAATATCGCAGGCGAGGCCCATCCCGTCATCGCCGAGGGCATTAGCATGGCGATCCAGTCTTCGGGTCTTCTGGCCGAGCTCTTGATCGCCCATCGCGGCGAGCGTTATGCGCCGGAATGGAAACGCCGCTTTGCGCCCCGCATCCGGGCGGCGGGTGTCTTCGCCCAGCTTGCCATGCGCGCGCCCACCCGCGCCGCCAGTCTTGGCCTGCTGCGTGCCGTGCCAAGTTTGATCGGACTGGGCGCGCGACTCTCCGGCAAGGTGCCTATTTCAGCCTGAGCAGATCTTTGCGCAAGGACGGCGCGGAGGTGTTGGGCGACAGCCAGATGCCGAAAAAGTCCTTGGCGAAATTTTCACCGGCGATGGACCCGGTCGGTTCGCCGTTATGGCTGAACATCACGGGCTTGCCCGGCACATAGAGCGCCACAAGACGGTCGCCGGATTTCACCGGCGGATAGACCTTGTTCAGCTCCGGCGTCAGCCTGGCGACTTCGACGTCGCTGATCTGCGGATCCACGGTCTTCATTTCCTTGATGGTGCGTTCCACCAGGTCGTCGGTGTCAAAGCCCATGCCGTAGGTGATTTCCATGGCGAAAGGCGTATCGATTGACCAGCTGGGTGCATCGGTCCAGAGCCGGGCGTTGTACGCCTTGATGAAAAGGAAATTCATATGGCCTTCGCCATAAGGCTTTTCCGACTTGATGACGGTCGCGATCTCGGGCGGCGCGGCGTGTGCGGGAATGGCGGCGACGAAGAGTGCAAGCGCGAACAGCGCAATTTTGCGATCCATTGCCTTCCAACCTCCGGGCTTTTTTGTTCTAGTAGCCGAAAAATGGGGAGACGTCATGGGCTTGAGGCATGTGCTCGCAACCGGCTTGCTGCTGGTTCCGGCAATTGGCTGGGCTCAGACGCCTGATCCGCTGAAAGGCGACCCGAAAGACTGGCTGACCTATTCTGGTCAATATAATTCCCATCGCCATTCCGACCTGAAGCAGATCACGGCCGCGAATGCTTCGCGGCTTCAAGCCAGGTGGGTCTATCACATGACCGGCCAGAAGGATCTGGAGGCGACGCCGATCGTCGCGAATGGCGTCATGTATGTGTCGCAATACAACCGCATCGACGCGCTGGATGCGCGCACCGGCAATGTGATCTGGCAATATCAGCGCCAACCCATCGCAACGGGCGCCCAGCGCGGCACCGGCTTCTGGAACAACAAGCTGTACGTCACGACGTCGGACAAGCACCTGCTGGCGCTGGATGCGCGCAATGGCAGCGTGCTGTGGGATGTGGCGACGCATGATGGCTTGCAGCTCGCCGGCCAGGCGCCCCTGATCGTCAAGGGCAAGCTGATCGTCTCTGGCAACCAGCCGCATGGCTTCATCCAGGCCTATGACGCCGACACCGGCAAATATCTGTGGAGCTGGTCGCCGATCCCTGCGTCCGATGATCCGCAGTTGGCCAGCTGGGGCGGGCAGAAACCCGACGGCATGCCGATCTGGGTTTCGGGTTCCTATGATCCCGAACTCAATCTCATTTACTACGGCACCGGCCAGCCCGAGCCGCAATGGGCCGGCGAGGGACGCAAGGGCGACAATCTCTATAGCGACAGTATCGTGGCGCTGGATCCCGATACCGGCCAGTTGAAATGGTGGTACCAGAACACTCCGCACGACACCCACGATTATGACTCGCTGGAAATGCCGGTGCTGGTGGATGCGATGTGGCAGGGCAAGCCGCGCAAGCTGCTGCTGCAGGCCAATCGCAACGGCTTCTATTACATCCTGGACCGCACCAATGGCGAATTCCTCCAGGCCACCCAGTTCGTCAAGAAGGTAGACTGGCTGAAGGGCTGGGATGCCAAGGGCCATCCCATTTCCGATCCGGCGCATGATCCGTCGGTCAAGGGCACGACAACCTGTCCTTCGACGGCGGGCGCGACCAACTGGCCGTCGCCGACTTACGATCCCAAACTGCATATGTTCTATTTCGTGGCCCAGGAAGGCTGCGGCATCAATGTGCGCGACACCGCGCGCAATTATGCCGGCACCGGCTATCTGGAAAGCCCGCAAGAGGGCCAGAGCTGGCAGTTGTTCACCCGTGCGCTGGACGCCTTCACCGGCAAGAAGGTGTGGGACTATGAGCAGGTCACGTCGCATCATTATGGCCCGGGCCTGATGTCGGTGGCGGGCGGGGTGGTGTTCAGCCCGGAGGAATTCGGCCAGTTCACGGCACTGGATTCCAGAACCGGCAAAGTGCTTTGGCATTTCAATACGGGCGACGTGATCACCGCCAGCCCGATCAGCTACAGCGTCGATGGCAGGCAATATGTCGCCATCATCTCCTCCAGCAATGTCTTCTCCTTCGGCCTGCCGGATGGAGGTGCGAAATGAAGCACCTCTTCCTGATCGCATTGTTATCGCTCACGGCGTCGGCCGCGCAGGCGCAGACCAATCCCTACACCGGCAATGCCGCCGCCATCGATGAAGGCCGCGGACTGTTCAACGACACGTGCACCCGCTGTCATGGTCCCAACGGGTCGGCGGGCGAGTTCGGGCCCGGTCTGGCGATTCCCGGCCGCTCCTATTCCCGCAACAGCGACGCCCAGATTTTCGACGCCATCAAGAACGGCGTTTCCGGCACCATCATGCCGGCGCATGCCGCCAAGCTGAGCGACGACCAGATCTGGAAGATCACCGCCTATGTGAAAGGCCTGCGCGGCACCGCCATCGATGCGCCTTCGCCGGGCGATGTCGCGGCGGGCGAGGCGGTGTTCTGGGGCAAAGGCAATTGCGGCTCCTGTCACATGGTGAATGGACGCGGCAGCATCGTGGGTCCGGACCTTTCCCAGCTGGCCCGCTTGCGCAAGACCAACTCCATCATCGATGCCCTGACCAAGGCGCAGCACCGCGTCTATGGCCCGGGCGGGGCACAGCCGCATTTGTTGACGCCCCTGCCGGTCTGGCGGGCGGTGCGCGTGACCACGGCCGACGGCAAGACGGTGCGCGGGGTCTTGCGCAACGAGGACAGTTTCTCGCTTCAGGTCATGGGGCTGGACCAGCAGCTGCATCTCTATGATCGCAGCAAGGTGAAGATCGTCTATGAGACCGAGAGCCTGATGCCCAGCGATTACGACAAGCGGCTGAGCAAGGATGAATTCAACAACCTGCTTGCCTATCTCACCAGGCTGGGCACCTCGCCCACGCCGCCATCGCCTTCGGTCAAGATGCCGGGCGGGAGGGACGACTGATGCGCCGCTTTGTTCAACTGATCCTGGCTGGGCTGCTTCTTCCCGCGCCGGCCTTCGCTGCCAAATACTTCATGTATGTCGGCGCCTATACGCAAGGAACATCCAAAGGCATCTATGCCTGGAGTTTCGACAGCAAGGATGGAAGTCTCAAGCCGCTAGGGCTGATGGCGACGACGCCGCAACCGGCCCATCTGTGGATCGCGCCCAACGGCAAGACGCTCTACACCGTGAACTGGGAGGCTGACGGTGGTGTCAGCGCCTACCACATCGATGGCCACACCGGCGCGCTGACCGTCCTGAACAAGACGTCCTCGCATGGTGGCGATCCCAACCAGGTGGTGGTCGATCCGTCGGGCCGCGTGGCAGTCACGGTGAACTACACCACTGGCACTCTGGCGGCCTACAAGCTCGAACCCGACGGCAAATTGGGCGAGGCCTTCTATGTCGATCAGCATACCGGCAAGCCCTTGTCGCCCAAGCAGCCGGGCCCCAAGCAACACGGCATCCAGTTCAGCAAAGACAACAAAGTGATGTTCATCACTGATCTGGGGCTGGACCGGGTCTACAGCTATCACTTCGACGCCAGTATGCCGTCGATCACGCCATTCGATCCGCCCTATGTGCAGACCCATGCCGGCGCCGGCCCGCGCCGCATCCAGATGTCGCCGGACGGCAAGTTCCTGTATGTGGACCATGAGACCGACTCCGAAGTCGGCGTTTACACAATCAATGGCGGCACGCTGAAGGAGATTCAGGTGATCGGCACGGTGCCGCCTGATGCCAAGGCGCATAACACCACCGCCGAGCTGGTGATCTCCGCCGACGGTAAGTTTCTGTATGTCGGCAATCGCGGCCATGACACGGTCACGGTCTTCGCCATTGACCGGGGTACCGGCATGCTGACCCTAAAGGAGAATATCCCCTCGGGCGGGAAGACGCCGCGCAATGTGCGCATCGATCCCACCGGCAACTGGTTCTTCGCCGCCAATGAGAATGGCGGCAATGTCACCGAGTTCAAGATCGACCGGGCGAGCGGCCATCTGACGCCCACCGGCGTCACGGCCTCGATCAATACGCCGGGCGGGATTTATTTTCTGAAGGTCAAGTAGGTTTACTACTCCGGCACTTTCAGGAATTCGCTGGGCTTGAGTGCGTGGGTGGTGAAGCGGGCTTCCGCCACCGAACCCTTGAAATAATTCACCCGGTTCATGCGCATGCCCACCATCATGTGGCCCGGGCCGTGCGGGGTGAAGGCGACATCGCCTTCATTTTCCAGCACCCCGTTCACATAAGAGCGATAGGTCTTGCCGTCATACGTCTGTTCGACCGCGTACCACTGATTGATGGGATGAAGCTTTTTCGGATCGATCAGGGCTTTGCTGCCGGCTGGGCTGTTGACGAAGGCATCCAGATACCACTGGTCATTCACCACCCGCACTTCGAACATAAAGCGGGGATTGGGATCCGACGTGCCGGCGGGATTGGCGTCCAGCCCGGTCTTGGGATCGGTTTGGGCGATATGCATCCAGCGCTGCTGGAAGTCGCCGCCTTCGGGACGGAAGATCGCTTCAATGGTGAAAGTCTTGGCGCCCACCAGCGGGCGGCCGGGAAAGAACAGGCCGGTGTCCTTGCCGTTGAACTGCACCGCTTTTCCGACCGGCGAATCCACGATCTGCGGATTGCCCTCCACCTTCGGTGTCAAACCGCCGATATGCGACAGGTTGTTGAACTTCCAGACGGTCTGGTCCTGCGCCGAAGCGCCGCTGGCGGAAAAGGCGATGATGCCCAAAACAGCGGCGATTTTGATGCTGCAACTGCTCATAAAATCTCCCCGAGCTTGTTGTTCTGGTGGCGACGTTGACGGCTTACGCCCGCCGCTGCAATCTCCCTCGCAATAAAAAACCTTGGTGGGGGGAGCGTTTATGAAATCCTTGACGGTGGCCCTGGCGGCTTTGGGCGCAACGGTAATGGCGACCGCGGCGCTGGCGCAATATGCGGGCGAGAACGGTCCGCCGCGCGTGGTCTGGGCGGCGCACAAGCTGGTGGAGACGCCCTACAAGGCGCCCAACAAGCCGATCTGGCATATCGCCGACATCCTGAAAGCGCACAAGGGCAACGCGAGCTGGGACCAGCCGGTACTGCTGACCCGAGACTATGACGGCCATTACATTTCGCTGGCGCCGGGTGAGAAGACCAAGTGCCTGTTCTATGCCGACGATCGCACCTTCGGCTGGATCTATAGCGGCCAGATGAAGATCACCATCGACGGCCAGGAGCCTTTCACCGCCACCAAGGGCTTCATGTTCGACGTGCCCGGCCGCCTGTCCTATTGCTTCGAGAATACCGGCACCGAGCCTGTGGTGTTCTACCGCAACACGCCGGCCGGCCAGGTGCCGTCCTATTACGAAAGCGAGACGCCGGCGCCGATCAAGGGCTATCGCTATGAAAAGGACCTCAGCAGATCCACCGGCGGGTATGAAGGCGTGAACCAGCCCTATCTGGACTTCAATGCCTATGCCGCGGCCGGCGGCAAGAGCCGCGACTTCGCCTTTGACGGCCACACCGCCGCGCACATCATCCGCGCCAAGGGCATCGACGCGTTGCCCTCGGACAAAAGCTGGGGCCATTTCCACGAGAATATGGTGGAGGCCTGGGTGGTGGTCGAAAGCAAGCTGGCGGTGCTGATCTCCGGCGTCGGCCTGGTGCATGGTGACACTGGCGATGTGATCAACGCCGATGAGGGCCGCTGGCATCGCGCCACCTGCGAGCCGGGTGCTGGCGCCTGTACGCGCTGGGCGATGACCCCGCGCAACAAGGAAGGCCAGCTTCATTACTTCCAGGTCGACCAGCCGGCCGGGAATTGATTTCAAGTCAGAGGATTTTCACGATGGATCGCCGTCAACTGCTCGCCCAACTGGGCGCGGTTTCCTGTTTCGCCCTGCCGTTCCAGGCGCAGGCGCAAGGCTTGCGCCGGAAGGTCAAGATCACCGACGTCAAGGTGATGATTGTGCGCGGGCCGACCTGGGACTGGAACCTGATCAAGATCGAAACCGATGCCGGGGTGCACGGCATCGGCGAGGCTTATTGGGGCCCGGGTGTGAAGGACATGATCGTCAAGCGCCTGAAGGATGATCTGATCGGCGAAGATCCGCTCAATGTGGTCAAGCTCTACACCAAGTGCCTGTTGTTCAATGGCGGCTATGGCGCCATCGCCGGTATTACGGTGCAGGCGGCGTCTGGCATCGAGATCGCGCTGTGGGATCTGGCCGGCAAGCTGATCGGCGTGCCGGTGTGTGATCTGCTGGGCGGGCGGTTTCGCGACAAGGTGCGGTTCTATCGCACCCTGTCGTCGCCGCCCGACAAGGACCCGGCGCTGCCCGAATCCTGGCGCAAGCAGGCGCATGATGCGCTGGCCAACAATCCCTTCGGTTTCACGGCGTTCAAATTCCAGGGCGACAGCGTGCCGACGACCGCGGATCCGAATTTCTCGGAACCGGGTCACGACCGCTACACCAACCAGCTCACCAACAGGGACATCCGCCGCCTGGTCGAGCGCATGGAGCTGGTGCGCAAGGAGATCGGGCCCGATATCGACATGGCGGTGGAATGCCACTGGAAATATTCGGTCAATGACGTGATCCAGTATTGCAATGCGCTGGAGCCGATCCATCCCATGTGGGTGGAAGACCCCACGCCGCCCGAGAATGTCGAGACCATGGAGCGGGTGTCGCGTGCCACCACCGTGCCGATCTGCACCGGCGAAAATCTTTATGGCCTGTCGCAATTCGCGCCGCTGATCCTGCGCCAGGCCTGCGCCGGCGTGCATATCGACATTCCAAAGTCAGGCGGTCTGTTCGAGGCCAAGCGGATTTCGGATTTCGCCGACCTTTATGGCATCTGGACCGCCTGCCACAATCCGGCCAGTGCGGTCGGCACCATCGCATCCGCTCATGCCGCCGCCTCGGTCCGCAATTTCCGCGTCCATGAACTGGCCGGCGGGCGCGATCCCTGGACCTTCGAGATGGTCACCCACGAAGGGCCCTTCTTCAAGGACGGCAATTTCATCATCGAGGACAAGCCGGGCCTGGGTGTGGATCTGAATCCGGATGTGGTGAAGGCGCATCTTGCGCCGGATGAAAGTTGGTGGGGGTGAGGAGTGGCGCGGCTCTGCCGCGCGAGCGGGTCCGGTGGACCTGCGAGAACGACGAACGCCGCGAGCTCGGGCGAGCGGCCGGGCGAACGATGCAGTAGCCGCGAGCTTGAGCGAGCGGCCGGATAAAGGGAGAAACGAGTCCTATGCGCAAATTTCTGATTGCCGCTCTGATCGGCGGATGCACGATTTCGGTCGCCATGGCTCAGCCTTCCTATCAGGTCACGCCCAGAAGCGAGCAGAAGCTCAAGCCGGGACTGGGTGCGCTCTACGACAGCGCGCCGCTTTTGAATCACAAAAATTCGCAGGCCAATGTCACCGTGCGCGCCAAGACGGGTCAGGGCGAACTTCATGCCGATTGGGAAGATCATATCTATGTCCTGGAAGGCGAAGCCGATCTGGTCCTGGGCGGCACCATCGAACATCCCAAGACCGTCTCTGCCGGCGAGACGCGGGGCGACGGCATCAAGGGTGGCAAGCGCTTCAGCCTGCATCCGGGCGATTATGTTTTTGTGCCGGCAAACACGCCGCATCAGATGATCGTAGCGCCCGGCAAGTCTATCCGCTACGGCGTCGTCAAGACCCATCCCTGACAGGAGATTTGGCATGCTGAAACATCTGAGGCCCGTCCTGGCGGGCGTTCTGGCGCTCACCATCACGACGCCCGCGCTGGCACAGGTCAAGCAGACCCGCGAGCAGATGATGTTCTACACCGGCGAGTGGAAGGGCGATCGTTTCCCCGACGGCCGGCCCAAAGTGTCCGACGCTCTGCTCAAGCGGGTGCTGGATGTCTCCATCGAAGACCTGTGGGATTATCTGCGCGACAAGGGCTACAACTGCCAGTTCGACACCGGCTTTCAGATGCTGCATCCCGACAAGCCGTTCGCCGGTCGGGCGCTCACCGCGCAATACATGCCGCTTCGCCGCGACATGTATGAGGCCATCGCCGCAGAAGGAAAGCGCGAGGGCCGGGTCAGCGGCAACAACAGCTGGCCGATCGCCGAGCTTCAGACCGGCGACATGTATATCGCGGATGGTTTCGGCAAGATCGTGGAAGGCACCTTGATCGGCTCCAACCTGGGTTCGGGCATCGCCGCCCATTCCCATACCGGCTTTGTCTTTGACGCCGGCATCCGCGATGCGGAAGAAAACCGCGAGCTGAACAATATGAACGGTCTCTATCGCGCCTATGATCCGTCGGCCTGGAAGGACATGACGCTCACCACGATCAACGCGCCCATCCGCATCGGCCGCGCCACGGTGCTGCCGGGCGACCTGGTGCTGGCCAAGCGCGAAGGCGTGATCTTCATTCCGGCCTTCCTGGCGGAAGATGCGGTCTCCCATGCCGAGTTCATCAACCTCGAAGATGCCTTCAATTTCGATCTGAACAGCCAAGGCAAGAATGGCGGCTCATTCGAGGGCGGCTGGAATGCGGCCAAGTACGACGCCTTTGTGAAGTGGATCAACGCCAATCCCGGCAAGCTCAAGATGAGCCGGGCGGAGTTCGACGCCATTCTCAAGGAGCGCAGCGCCCGCAGCGAAGGCGTGCCCGGCGCGCCCAAGAAATAGGGTCTAGTCCGGATCGCGCTTGTCCTGCGCGTCCCAGTCCTGGTCGCGCCTGCCGTCGAATTCGGGCAGCAGCGCGATCAGGGAGAGGAATAGCACCAGGCCGGCGACGGCTTTCAGGATCGTGCTGGCGGGTACGTGCGGCTGTTCCATCTCCCGGCGCAACGCCTCATCCGGCGGCAGCTTCCACCCCACCGGCATGGCGCCCTTGGCCTCGCAATGCACGGTATCGCCGGCGCGCGTGAAGCAGATCGGCGCGCACCATACGGGCGTCGAAAACAGCAGGGCCAGGGCGAAAACAAGCGCGCGCATGGATCGCGCCAGCTTGATCCTTTGCGCTGTGGCGGGCAAGCGCGGCCCGGTCAGTCCGCCAGCGCATAGGCGACAAAGGCGGTGCCTTTTGGCCCATGGGGATCGCGGCTGCCGCTGGTGCCGATCACGACATACTGCTTGCCGCCCGCCATATAGGTCAGGGGTGTTGAATCGCCGGAATAGGGCAGTTCGGCATCCCACAACAGCTTGCCGGTCTTGCTCTCGAAGGCGTGCAATTTGTGATCGAAAAGCGTCGCGCCGATCAGGAACAGTCCGCTGGCTGTGGCGACGCCGCCGCCATAATTCTCGCTGCCGGTGTCTTTCACACCCTTGGCCACCAGCGCCGGATATTCGCCAAAGGGAATGCGCCAGGCGAATTGCCCGGTCTTGAGATCGATCGCGGTGAGATGGCCCCAGGGCGCGGCGGTGGCGGGATAGCCATCGGGGTCCTTGAACTTGTTGTAGCCGCTGAAGGTGAAGCGCGACTGTTGGCCCGGAAAGACGGGGCTGTCGGACCCCTGTTGTCCCGGCCCCTTGCGGTCGACCGCTGCGGTGGTCCACATCACATTTTCGGTATTGACGAAGAGATATTCCAGTTTGGGATCGAACGTCACGCCGCCCCATTCACTGCCGCCGGAAAAGCCTGGCGCCTGCACCGTCTCCTGCTTGTAAGCCGGAGGCGTGAAAGCCCCGCCATTAAAGAATGTGGCGAATTTCTCGCGCGCCCACGCGTTGGCCTCCGGCGTGCGCTGGGTCAGTTCGTCGGCCGAGATCGTCTGATGCGACAGAGGCGGGGGCAGGCGCGGGCGCGGCTGGGTCGGCCAGGCGGTGTCGCCCGGCGCGGTCGCCGCCGGAACCGACACTTCGTCGATAGGAAACAGGCTGTGGCCGGTCTCGCGGTCGAAGACATAGACGTAAGACGTCTTGTTGGTGGCGGCGACGGCATCGATCTTCTTGCCATGCCGTGTCACCGTCACCAGCACCGGAGGGGCAGCGAAATCGTCATCCCATTCGTCGTGATGCACCGCCTGGAAATACCAGCGCAGCTTTCCGGTCCCGGCATCGATCGCCAGCATGCTGTCGGCATAGAGATTCTTGCCCGGCCGCCCGCCGGCATAAAAATCATCTGCCGCTGAACCTGTGGCCGCGAACAGAAGCCCGCGTTTTTCGTCGATCACCATGCCGGGCCAGGCATTGGCGCCGCCGGCGGTCTTCCAGGCATCATGGGCCCAGGTCTCGGCATTGAGTTCGCCGGGATGGGGAATGGTGCGGAAGGTCCAGACCAGCTTGCCGGTGCGCACATCCCAGGCGCGGATGTCGCCGGGAGAGGCCGGTGATTCCTCGGCGACCTCGCCACAGGTGAAGAACAGGTCGTGCCAGATGGTCACCGCCCCGCCCATGCGGACATAGTTGGTGGCGGCGTCTCCGCGCAGATTGTCGTCCAGGTCGATGCGGCCCTGATCACCGAACGCGGGATCGGGCTGACCGGTGGCGGGATCGAGCGAATAGACAAAATTGCCAGCGGTCACTAGCAGGCGGTTGGTCTTGCCGTCGCTCCACCAGCTCTCGCCGCGCGAATTGAACGCTCCGCGGCGGCCGCGCGGGTTCGGGGTGTAAGTCCATTTCACCTGTCCGGTGGCGGCATCCAGCGCAAAGACCTTGCCCAGTCCCGTGCCATAGAGCGTGCCGTCCAGGACAATGGGGGTGTTTTCCAGCTCGCTGTTGCTGCCCAGGTCGTAACGCCAGACTTCGTGCAGGCGGTTAACATTCTTCGCATTGATCTGGGTCAGTTTCGAATAATGGGTGCCGCCGGGGTCGCCATTGTAATAGCGGCCGTCCTGGGCGAAGGCGAAAGAGGTCGCGGCCAGCAAAAGGGCTAAGGCACAGCAAGGACGGTTCAAATCTTCCCCCGAGCTATTCTTTGTCTTTTGTAAGATTATAGCAGGATCATCGCGCGCGGCGACGGATTAAGCTGGTGCCCACGAAAAGGGATTCGGACATGGCGCGGTTTTGGCTCTTTGCTGTCACGGCACTGTCGCTTGGCGCGGGTGCAGCCATCGCCCAGACGCAAGCCCCGATGCCGCCGCCCAATTCCACCACGCTTTGTCCCATCACCCACAACTGCCGTCCGATGGGGATAGGCACCCAGGGCAGGCCGGTCGTTCCGCCCACCTCCCAGGTCGTCGGCACCATCCAGTGCCCGCCCGGGACCTATCAGATCCAGGGCACCAACAAGTGCCGGGTGAAGTAACACACCCATGCAGGATGACGATGACGACCGGCGCCAGCGTGAGAACATGATCGCGGCCGTCTTTGTTATTGTGCTGGTGGTGTTCAGTGTGTGGCTTCTGCACAAGTATCAGCAGTATCGCGCCGCCTCCGATTGCGCGCTCTCGGGCCGCCACAGGTGCCAGTCGCCGGACGGCGAAGTGCAGTAGGCGCTGGCGGCGGACACATTGATCCGGTTCTTCGTAAGCCCTTGATAAAATTTGAGAATGCTCCAAAGCCCGGGCAGGCGCTGCCGGGGCAAAAGTTCTGCGCGGCGATCAGGGCGTTGAACTCGTTCAAAAAAATTTTGTGCCGAGGTGATACAGCCAAACCCCACGCCCGTAAGGCATATTGCGCGTGCCAGTACAGCGATGTAAGCGAGAGTTAGGGGTACCTTTTTAGGTGAGGACCAAAGCCGCAAGGCGGGGGTCCGGGGATTGGGTTTTGGGCAAGGTCGTGACCAATCGGCAACCCGGCAAACCGCGGGTTCGCGGCCACGCCCTTGCTTCCGCCAGTATCCTGTCTCTGCCGGCGCGCCCGCAAGGGCTGCGCGCGGCAGTGGCGGGGTTGTGATCCCCAGGATGCTGGTCAGTGCCAATCCGCCGGTGCCGCCGCCGACCGACATCACGGCGCTGTCGTCCTTCGGCAATTCCTCGCTCTGGCAGTAGGCCGGGGCGCTCAGGCTTCGAGAAGTTTTTGCGCGGCCGCAAGCGCGCGGGCCGCGGCGGCGCGGCGATAATCCCATACCGGTTCAGGCCCCGGCGGATTGATCAGCATGGTGGCATTGGCCTCGAACAGAAGAAGCGTGCCATCGGCATCCAGCGCGAAGTCCACGCCCGCATAGTCCAGGCCCAGGCTCTGCGCGATTTGCGCCAGCGCCGCCATGGCGCGGTCGCCCAGGACCGCGGGCATGTCTTCCAGAAAGCACTGTTCCTCGGCGCGGCAAGCCTGCGACGCCAGCATGTCGGCGGAGAAATAATGCACTTTCCAGTCGGCCGAAACCGCCAGATGCAGGGGATAGAATACACCGTCGATGATCATCACGCGGTATTTGCGAGCCAGCCCGTCGGCGCCGCGCGCGTCCAGATATTCGATGAGCAGCAGCTCCTCGCCGGGAAGCGCGGCCGCGGCCTCGTCCAGTTCCCGCCGGGTTTCGACGCGCACAAAATGCTGGCCGGTGTGAAAGCCGGGCGCGCGCAGCAAAAGCGGAAAATCCTGCGCGGACGAAGTGGCGATCTGGTCGCGCCGTAGCACCTGGGTCTTGGGCGTGCGCACGCCGGGCAGCTGGCCCAGTCGTTCGGCATTGGCGGCGCGCCCGGTTTCGCGGACGCGCGCCGGAGGATTGATGGCCGGCTTGTCGCTTCGCGCCACGATCGCGGCGGCGATCGCCAGCGCTGTGCCGCAGCGGTCGGCATCGCCGATGGCGTTCAGGATCAGGCCGTGCGGCGGCAGCGGCAGGTCGGGCCGGTAATAGTCCACATACAGCGCGGTCGTGGCGTGGATGCGGTCATCCAGGATGTGCTGGGTGGGAATGTTGCCGCCCTTGGTCGAGACCAGCATCAGCAGCGGCGCCGGCTCGGTCTTGCCGCGAAAGGGCTGGGTGGCGGCCGCCTGGCCGGGAAAGCTCTTGCACCAGTGGGTTTGCGCCTTCTCGTCATCGCCGCGATCCTGGGCGATGCGCGCCAGACCGCGATGGGGATCGCTCAGCGCGCCATCAAGCGCCAGTGCGGCTTCGAACTGCGCCTCTGCGCCATCCAGATCGCCGCCTTCATAAAGCAGGCAGCCCAGATTGACGCGTCCGGTGACGTCCAGCGGCCAGTGCGCACCAAGTTGCTCATAGATGCTTTTTGCCGCGCTGAGCCGGCCGGTGCGATAGGCGAGGCGCCCCAGTCCGTGCAGCGCGGACAGATCGTTGGGCAGCCGGCTCAGCAGCGCGATATAGGCGGCGAAGGCTTCCTCGGTGTGGCCGTTCTCGCCCAACCGCCTGGCCTCGGCGAGCAACGCCTGCGTGTCCGCCTCCGGCTCGTGGCCGGATACGGGCATTGATACGGGCAATGGGCGCGGGTGGGCAAAAGGCATGCGGATCCGGGTGCGGCGACGGACCCTGATTGAGCGATTTTATGGTTAATGGGGGCTTAAGATCGCCGACGAACTATCAACGGCCTGGTTTGTAAAGGCGCGCCGTTATCCGGCCGCCTCGGCCAGCCGCTGGTGTTGTTCGGTCAGATAGTCGTCGATATCGCCCACGGCCCGATTGAGGTCTCCGCCGCTAATGCCCTGTGCCCGGGCATCGCCGGTCAGGCGGGCCGCCAGACGGTCCACCTCGGAAGGCAGATTGGCGGGACCCGAAAGACGGCGGACATTCTGGGCCACCCAGCTGCTCACGAAGCTTTCGATCTCGGTTTTGGTTTGCATGGGATGTTCCATTTCTAAAAATCAACTATTGGGTTTGCAGATTGCCGGTGGCGCCTTGTTCGGTAACGCTCACGGCAACGGTAAGCGCAAGCTGATCGCCATTCACGCCGGTAAAGGTGCCGCAGACCGGCATGGCCTGGTGCAGGTCGCGGGCGACGGCCACGGGGATCAAATTGAAGCCACCCATCTGGCGGTTGGTCGGATCAAAAGTGATCCAGCCTGCACCCGGCACGAAAACTTCTGCCCAGGCATGGGTGGTGCCCGTCCCGGATGGCTGGGCGGGCGTGAAGATGTAGCCCGACACGATACGCGCGCCAAAGCCCAGGGCGCGTGCCGCTTCCACGAACAGCACCGCGAAATCACGGCAGGAACCACGGCCCAGGTCCAGGGTACGGGCAGGCGGCTGGGTGCCTTCGTCCTCGCGCGCCTGATAGCTGGCGGTGGCCGAGACGCCGACATTGAGATCCTTCAACAGCGCCAGCGTGTCCGTGGGATTGCCGCGCACAAAACCGGCGGCCCAAGACGACAGCCGCCCCATGGAATCGCGATATTGCAGGCTGAGCAGCGCGCCCAGATCGGTGCGCTCTTCGGCGGAATAGGAAAAGGGATAGCTTGTGGCGCTCGCGGCGATGGGAAAGATCGGCCAGGGGGAGCTGGTCAGCTCCAGCGCGACCGCGCTTTCAATCACCAGCGTGTCGCTCTCGACGCCAAAGCTGGCGGTGGCGATGCTGTTGCCGAACACATCCTGCGCCCAGCTGAGTGTGGAGGGTGGCCAGGTCCTGATCTCGCTCGACACCAGACGCAGCTCGTGGCTTTCGCGCGGCCGCAACATCAGGCGGTGAGGACCCAGGCACACCGGCTGGCGATAGCGATATTCTGTGCGGTGCAGGATCGAGAAGAGCGGCAAGGATCAGCCGCTGTTCTTGCTGCGCTTTTTCACCGGCGACGGCGGTGCGTTCAGGGCCTTGAGGCGCGCAGCTTCGGCGTCCAGCGCTTCCTTTTCAAGGCGCAGCGCCCTCAGGCGGACGGTCTTGGCGTCATTGGCGGCGCTCTCGGCATTGACCTGCAACTTCACCAGTTCGGTGCGCTTTTCCCAGGCCTGAAAGATGCCGTTGGCGGTGCGCGCCGCGCCCTTCTTGGGCGGATTCAGGAAATCAGAAATGGGCGTTCTCCTTGCAAAAAGATTGCCACGAAAAGCAGGAGGCGATGCGTTTTCGCACCGCCTCCAACCCTTATCCTCAGGCGGCCGAGAGATTGGCGGCCTTGGCGCCGCGCGCATCCGGCTGGATGTCGAAGTTCACCTTCTGGCCTTCATTCAGCGTACGCATGCCGGCTGCTTCGACCGCAGAGACATGAACGAACACGTCCTTGCCGCCGCCTTCCGGCGAGATGAAACCAAAGCCTTTGGCAGAATTGAAAAACTTCACGGTGCCGATGGTCATGATTGTTCCTTTAAATCATCGGGTTCCGCCCGCGCGAAATGCGAAAGCGGCCGTGGAAACAAGAACATCGGGTCGGGTGGGAAGTTATTTTCGGTGCGTCCGGCCGCCGGTTGAGGGCGGGCAGGAAAGACGGAAAGCGCTTCGTCTGACAGGGACGCAAGAACCACGAGATCCTTGCATAGGCTTTAATGCCGCAAATAGCAACCTGTCCGCACTTTGCCGGGCGCGGCACGGTCTCATCGCATTGATTGCAAACAACAACCCGGCCGCCACCACTCCAATCCGTCCCGGATAATTTTGATAGGGCAACGACCCGGTTCATGCTAGCTACCCGGATTTCCGCAAACCATGTCTGGACCTGTTGGCCATCATGATCGATCCCAAGACCTTGTTTTCCGCCCTGTTGCGATACCGCGAGCCGGATCCGCGGCGCGCCCTGTTCGAACTGGGCGTCACGGTTGTGTCGCTGGTACTACTTTGGGTTCTGATGTGGCTGTCGCTGAGCGTCGGCTACTGGCTGACACTTCTGCTCGCCATACCGGCGGCCGGGTTCCTGGTGCGGTTGTTCATGATCCAGCATGATTGCGGCCATGGCGCGTTTTTCCGCGGCCGTGCGGTGAACGACTGGGTCGGCCGCGTGCTGGGTGTTCTGACCCTGACGCCCTATGACTACTGGAAACGCAATCATGCGGTTCATCATGCGACGTCGAGCAATCTGGACCGCCGGGGCATCGGCGACATCGAAACCTTGACGGTGGAGGAATATCGTTCGCGGTCTCTGCCCGGACGCATCTTCTACCGCATCTATCGCAACGCCATTGTCATGTTCGGAATCGGCGCCGCCTATCTGTTTTTGCTGCAGCACCGGTTGCCTTTTTATCAGATGCGCGCCGGCTGGCGCCCCTGGGTCAGCACCATGGCGACCAATGCCGCCATTGCGCTGGCTGTTGCGGTGATGATCTGGCTCGTGGGCACCGGCCCGTTTTTGCTGGTGCATATGCCGATCATGCTGCTTGCGGCCTCCATGGGGGTCTGGCTGTTTTACGTACAGCACCAGTTCGAAGACGTGATGTGGGCGCGCGATGGCGGTTGGGTACAGCAGGATGCGGCGCTTTCGGGCAGCTCCTATTACGATCTGCCGGCGGTGCTGCGCTGGTTCACGGCCAATATCGGCGTTCATCATGTCCACCATCTGAACAGCCGGATACCTTATTATCGCCTGCAGCAGGTCCTGCACGATCATCCCGAACTGAAAAATGTCGGCCGGCTGACCCTTATGGAAAGCCTGCGCTGTGTCCGGCTGAGCCTGTGGTGCGAAAGCAGCAGAAAACTTGTCTCTTTCGCAGATCTGCGCAGAAATGTTGACTAAAAGCAGCCTGGCGCCTGGCGGACCGGGAATTTCCGATCCGTGGTATAATGTGGGCGATCACGGCGAAGGGAACGGAAAATGAGCAAAGAACAAAAAAGCAATCGCGAGAAGAAAAAGCCCAAGCAGGACAAGAGCGCAAAGGCCGCCGCAACAGGCACGGCATACGCCCAGGCGTTCAAGACCAAGGGCTCCAAGAAGTAGCCGGTCGGGGTCACCGCCAGACCAGGGGCATGCCGCTCCCCTGCCGAACGCGGGTTGCCGCCCCCGCACCTTGTATTGTTCCGGGTAAAAGCGCATAGCTCTTGGGCGACTGCTCCAGAAGAAGCGCCAATCCCGACCCGCGTTGCGCGTGCCTGGCCCAGACACTTCCCGACTTGATGTTTTCGCCTTCCTGGCATCCGTCCGGACGACCCTGCGCAAAGGAAACCTAATGACCATCGGTACCGTGAAATTCTTCAATTCCTCCAAGGGCTTTGGCTTTATCTCACCGGAAGGTGGCGCCAAGGATGTGTTCGTCCATGCCACGGCACTGGAAGCGGCCGGCATGACCTCTCTGTCGGAAGGCCAGAAAGTGTCCTTTGACATCCAGCCGGATGCCAAGGGCTCAAAGGCTGTGAATCTGAAGAACGCCTAAATTCCTCGACGGGCATGCGGCGGAGACCAGTGTCTTCGCCGCCTGTTTCTTTTCATGCCCGCAGAAAGGATATCCCATGCCCCAGGACCGATACGCCGCGCGCCCCACCATCGTGGAAGAACTGATCGCCGCGCTTGCGCCCCATCCCAAGGGGCTGAGGCGCTGGTCGGTGATGCGTGCCATCCGCAAGAGCCGCGAGGCGGTTGCGCGCGAGATTCCACTCAAGCTGGAATGCGACGTCGAACGCGCCTTCCGCCAATTTTGCCGCGGTGATGGCGTGCGGGCCTCAGGCACAGTGCTGTTCTGCCGCCCCGCCGAAACGGCCGGCGAAGTCTGGGCGCTCGATCCCAGCCATGCCGGCGCCGGCGAAACCCCGTCCCAGGAATAGAGGGAAGAATGGCGCCCAGACCCCCGAACTATTCGCAGGACCGCCTTCAGCGCGAGCGCGCCCAGGCCGCAAAGGCCAAGGAAAAGGCCGAGCGCCGCGCCGAGGAAACCGCCCGGCGCAAGGCCGAACAGGACAGCAAGTCGCCCGAGGACGGCGCAAGCTAGCTGGGAAGGAAGTCTGCTTTCGACCCAAAGCGGACGTTCGGCGAACGTTTCAGTGTCGCCATTTTCATGCAACCATCCTGTGGGGACTTGATCGGGGGCGGAAATGCCGATCCATAAGCTTGTGCTGGGAACGGCCCTGTTGGCGCTGATGGCTGGGCCGGCGGCGGCGTTGGATGTGGCGGCCGTGAAGCCGGGCCTCCAAGCCGAAGTCGCGGCCGATTACCCCCATCTGCTGGCGCTCTACAAGGATATTCACGCCCACCCCGAACTGGGTTTCCAGGAAACGCGCACGGCGGCGAAGCTGGCCGGCGAAATGCGCGCGCTGGGTTTCACAGTCACCGAAGGTGTCGGCAAGACCGGGCTGGTTGCGATCACCCGCAATGGACCTGGCCCAACCATTCTGATCCGCACCGAGCTGGATGCGTTGCCGATGGAAGAAAAGACCGGTCTTGCCTATGCCAGCCATGACAAGGCGATGTGGAACGGGCGGGAAACTTTCGTGGATCATTCCTGCGGCCATGACGTGCATATGGCGATCTGGGTGGGCACCGCCAAGGCGCTGCTGGCGATGAAGGACAAGTGGCGCGGCACCTTGATGTTCGTGGGCCAGCCGTCGGAAGAGGCAGTGAGCGGAGCCACAGCGATGTTGGCGGACGGGCTTTATACCCGTTTCGGCAAGCCCAACTACGCCGTGGCAATCCACGACATGCCGGAGGCGGCCGGCACGGTGATGTGGCGCTTCGGGGCGACGACGACGACCGCGGATTCGCTTGATATCACCTTCAATGGCCGCGGCGGCCATGGGGCCATGCCGGAAAGGACCATCGATCCAGTGGTCATGGCGGCGCGCTTTATCGAGGACGTGCAGACTGTCATCAGCCGCGAGAAAGACCCCGCGGCCTTCGGCGTGATTACCATCGGCGCGATGGAGGCGGGAAGCGCCCGTAATATCATTCCCGACCAGGTCGTTCTGCATGGCACAATTCGAACCCTGGACGACGGCGTGCGCACGAAGATGCTGGACGGCATTCGTCGCACCGCCAACGGGGTCGCCGCGATTGCAGGCGCGCCGCCGCCCAAGATCGAAATCTCGCTGGATGCTCATGCCGTAGTGAATGACCAGGCGGTCACCAGCCGGACCGTTACGGTTCTCAAACAGTTTTTTGGCGCGCAAGCCATGGAACGACCGGCGATAATACCGGCCAGTGAGGATTTTTCGGAATTTCTGCGTGCGGGCGTGCCGGGTACGGATCTCACCGTGGGCGCGACCGATCCCAAGCTGGTTGCCGCTGCGGCGGCCGGTGGTGCACCGGTGCCGGGCAATCACTCCCCCCTGTTCGCGCCTGTGCCTGAGCCGACCATCAAGGCCGGTGTGGAGGCGATGACCCTGACGGTGATGAACCTGCTGCCGAAGACATGATTTTGCATGGCGGCGGCGGTATATTGTTTTTTCGGGTTATATCCGCATGCGATTTCCGGTCAATAAAAAAAACAGAGGAAAATCATGAGCGCGTGTCAATTCATCTCAAAGTCGCTCGTCACAGCGTTGGTTGGCTCGATGTTCTTCCTTTTTGCCGGCCTCGCAAATGCTGATAACGAATGGTTGACCTGGGGCCATGACCTGGAACGTACCGGCTCGAACCCGGACGAGAAAATCCTCAACAAAGGCAATGTCTTGCAACTCCAGGTGAAGTGGGTTGCCCAAATATCGACGGCGCCGAAAGGATATATTCTCTCGACGATGACGGCTCCCCTGGTCGCCACGGTGAATACACCGCAGGGGCCGGCGGCGCGCGTTTTCGTGGTCGGCAGCGACAATACCGTCTTCGCGATCGATGCAGCCACCGGAAAAATCGTCTGGCAAAAGGCGAACGCGAACACGATGAAAGAGCCAAAGCAGGGCGATTATCGGTGCCCGAATTCGCAAAACGCCACGCCCGTGATCGATAAGGAAGCCGCAACCCTTTACGTATCAACCAACGATGGAAAGCTGCGCGGCTTCAATCTGCTGGATGGCGCAGAGCGCATGCCGCCCACCAACTTCACCGATCCTTTCGCGCGCAACTGGAGTCTCAATCTCATCGATGGCGTGATTTATTCACCCACCGCCCGGGGCTGCCTGAATATGCAATCCCACTTTACGGCGCTGGATTTGAAGGACCCGGTGCCCCACCCGCTTGAGTATTACACCAACACCGGGATCACCTCCGGGGCGTGGGGGCGCGGCGGCCTGGTCCGAAGCCCCAAGAGCATTTTGGCCCAAACGGCCGACGGGCCTTACGATCCGGCTGCCGGAAAATTCGGCGATAGCGTGGTGGCGGTGACGCCGAAGAACTTCCGCTTGCAGGATTCATTCACGCCTACGAACAACGAATATCTGAATAAAACGGATTTGGACCTTGGCTCCGGCAACCCGGTGGTCTTCCCATTCGAGCGATGGACGCTGGCGGCCGTTGTCGGCAAAGAATCGGTCATCTACCTCCTGGATACCAATAATCTGGGAGGGGCCGACCACCATACGCCGCTGTACACGTCACCCCGCTGGGGCAACGATGAGGCCAAGCTTCACGACCGCGGAATATGGGGAATCACGACCGCGCAGGATTCGGAAGGAAGACGGTGGTTGTATGCGCCCATGCTGGGCCCTCCCGCCAAAGACGCGCCGAAGTTCCAGCAAGCTTACGGACCTGCGGATCAGGGCAGCACCATGGCATTTGAGGTTCGCAAAGACGCCGCGACGGGCAAGCCAACGCTGGTGCCGATGTGGATGTCCCGTGAAATGCATGCACCGGAGCCGCCCACGGTGGCGAACGGAGTCGTTTACGTGCTTCTCAGCGGCAAAACGTCCGATGAGTCCCGGGGAGCAATAAAGGCTCCCGCGGGCCTCGACCCCAATGCCGTTCTGTATGCGCTCGATGCGGAAACCGGGCGGGCGTTATATTCGAGCAACAAGCTGATCGCCAGCTTTACGCATTTCAACGAACCCGTGGTTGCCGGCGGCCAGGTTTATGTCTGTACCTGGGACGGAAAAATCTACGCCTTCGGATTAAAGAGGTGACGGCTTTGGGGGCTAGCCGGCCGCAACGCGCGATTGATGGGACCGGTTTTCAGAACGGAATGTCGTCGGCTTCCGTCTCAACCTCAGAAAGTGTGCCTTTGTCCAATTTGAATTGTTTCCCAGTAGTACGGGTCAAGAATTTCAGGAATTTGCTACCGTAATAGAGATACGCCGCTCTATGAAGTTGGTCGTTCGTATTGAATGCCTTCTGAATCTTTGCGACGTCGTCTTTGGATAGCTTCTTGATCAACGCTTCCATTCGATCAAAGCGGATTCTTGTATCTGTCCAGCTTGGCGATTCGCAGAACGCGGCAATAACTCCTGCCTGCAAGACATCGCGCCTGCCAACCTTCTCAGCGAGCAGCTTGTAAATCTCATTCGCCGAATGTTCAGGACGAGCAATGTCACCGGCAAGGGCCTGCTTTTCGGCGATGAATCCCTTTGGGGCGACTGGCAACTTCAGACATATAATCGGTATGTTGAAAGCCTTCGCAAACCCCACCTCTTGGTTTGTCCACACGCTGTCGTGAAAGTCATCAGTTACGAGCGCCAGAAAGACCTCCATTGTCTCCAGGCCCTTCTCGATTTGATGCTGCCAAGACTCCATTGGCTCAATGGTGTCGTGCGCGACAAAGCAGGAGATTCCAAACTCCGCCAGCGCATTGCCCAGCGCCTTCGCTTCGCGCTTATATGAATCCCGATGGCTAATGAACAGGCGGACGTGGCCGGGCGTCCAGAAAGACAAGCTGTCGGGATCGGTGGGCGGGGGCCCAATTAGGCTAGAACTTACATCGAAAAGAAAGTCGTGCTCATCCTCCAATTCCATTCGTACAGTAGCGACATATTCGTCCTCGAAGCCCCTTGCGCACTCCTGTAAATCTTCGCGCAGACGCTCGCCTAATTCCGCCTGCTTCTTCATGCTGATCGGTGCAATGTGTTCAGGCGGAAGAAAGATAACTACCGTGTGACCGAAGTTTTCCTGCCCGAAGTTGTAACTGCGATTGGTATCAGGCGAGACAGCAATGCGGCCGTGTTTAAGAATCGACGCGAGTTCTTTTGGCCCTGAATGATCGTAATTCAGGAGGAGGCGCCGGAGATAGGCATTGATCTTGGAGGGGAGATAGTAGTTAGCCATGAAGCTTCTCTGATCGAGACATTTTGCATCCGCAGCCCAACTCGCATCAATTGGTCAGCAAGAGCAATCGAGCTGCAAGGCGCCGCTTCCTCTACGACTCCCCAAAACGAGCTTCTCACGCGTTTTATACACGTTATGGAGGATATACGGCTGGTGGGAGAGTATCAGGGATATAGGAATAGGCCGGCCAGGTGACGCTTTTGGCAACACCTGGTCGGCCAATATCTTTTTGTGATTATTATTTGTGATTATTAAATGTCCGCTTTTACCCAAAGCGGTCATTCGTCCCCGCTACGCCCAATGGCTGCTTTGCGCCAAAAGCGGTCATTCACGCATGAGGTGATTGAAGGGCAAGTTTGGACTTGTCGCTGGGCGTCAGATCGAGCGTCGCGGCCCGGACAAACTGCGCCTTAGCGCCAACGGGGCTTATAGCGCGTTATCTTCATATGACCGCCTGTCCGCACCTTTCGGGCCCCCAATTCGCCTCACTAAAAGAGGTGGGCAGTGGCCCTTGGCACGCCTCCATCCCCGCAGGTGACGGGGTAACACTTTTAGAACTAGGTCTTGTATACAATCTGCTTGGTTCTCTGAGGATCACCACTGCTGGCAGCGTGCGAATTAAGCGCGGCAGCTAATCTCGCACTGCGTGGCCATCCTGCTCAGAGATGTTGCCACCAATCCAAGGTCTATCTGTCGGGGCCGATAGAGCCTACCGTTTCGCGCATGATCATTACCGCACCCGCCTCAGATGTAAGATTTTACCGCGTCTATCATATAGACGCCAAGGGCGAGACTGCCGGTCTCACAAACTTCATGGCGGACAATGACACCGTTGCCTGCGAAGAATCTCTCGCACTCACGGCGAAAAGCAAATGGCCCGGCGTGGAACTTTGGGAGAGTGCCCGGCATGTCCATTGCGGAGGGATAGAGCGGTGTACGACCGGGGTCCCAGAGTTTCCGCCGCCGCCGATTGCCGCTTGCTCCGCAGCGAAATCAAATTAGTACGCGCCGTCCAACGAATGTCATGCGCGCCCCAATCTGTTGGCAACGTGCGCGACGAGAGCCAGCCGTATTGTGACGCCGACGCTCACGAATCGTTCAAAGACTTTGGTCTATGACATCCAAAACATTACCAACTTTCGTCGTTCCGGTGTTTTCAAGGAGCTGGTCCGCCGCCGCAATCACGACCGACAGCGGCGCATCGAGCTCGTAGCATAGGCCGTCGGTTGCAAATCTGATATTCGGTATCCCGAAATCCTGTGCCGCGGCCTTTTCGATCACCATGTGACCAAAGCCTTGGCGGGTCGGAGGGACGACGGACGGTCCATTGCGTTCCTGCCATTGGAACTTGAACCTCGCTTCGGCGCCGGTGCCCTCGACCGACCAATGAATCGCGACCTGGCCGTCCGGCAGGGACAGCGCACCGTACTTGGTGGCATTGGTAGCGAGTTCATGCACAACGAGCGCGAAAGTCTGCGCTACCCTGGGGTTCAGCAGCACATCGGGGCCAGCCGACTTGACCTGGTCGGAGAACCCTTCGAACTCGAGACGGATGATCTCGGCGATGGGCGCGCCTTCGAAACCCCCTATCAGGAGCGCCGATTGGCTGCGCGCGAGTGCCTGTATACGATGCGTCAGCACGTCGCGCGCCTCGGTGAGCGATCTTGTCCCAGACAGGCTGCGGGACGCGATCGATGCAACCACGGCCAGCATATTCTTGCTTCTGTGCGCCAGTTCGCCCATGAGGAAGTGTTGACGCTGTTCAGCCTCCTTGCGATCAGTAATGTCGTAAAAGCAATTGATTGCCCCGGTGATCTCTCCGCGTTCGTTCTTCAGCGGACGAATTTTCACGACGACGGAAACCCGCGAGCCGTCGGGCCGCTCGATAAGTACCTCGGTGCCATTCGCCTCCGGTATTTTGCCGGAGATCACCTCGGCCATCGGACATTGCGCGTGAGGAACAAAACTGCCGTCCGGACGGAACAACTTGAATGAGCCGCAGAACCGCTCGTCGGTATCTCCCAACGCCGGCTCGCGGCCCCAAAGTTCGGCGGCGCGGCGGTTGAAATTCTGAATCACACCCGTGGCATCACAGTAATAAACCGCTACCGGCCCCAACTCGAACAGGGTGTGAAAGCGTTCTTCGCTTTCGCGTAATGCTGCCTCAACCTGCTTGCGCTCGTTGATTTCCACTTGCAGTTGGACATTCAACAATTGCGAGGCTTCGGCGAGTTCATGCTGGCGCAGCGACCCGAGCATCAACGCCTCGTTCATCGCGAGCATTTTTTCACGGGATCGTACTATTTCAAACAATTGCATCATGGCTCCCAGGGGTGGGCGCCCGCCACCACCGACCAGATCGTGGAATGCTTAAACTCCGGCGGTAGAGAGCGCTTACCCCTCTATCCTACCATCCATAGGCTGAATTGCGTAATCGGGCCTTATAAAGTTCCCTCTACTTCTTCGCCTTCGGCTCCGGCCCGCTTTCTACCTTTTGCGCCTTGCGCGGGCCGGTTTGCTGCGGAATTCCTGTGGTTAATCCGTCATAGTCCGTGGATCGCGGGTGGATCACGACCACACCCTTGCCGGTAATGACATATTCGCGGATGTCCTTGCTGTGATTGCCGCCACGCATTTTGATGACGACCATGACCTTGCGAAGCTGGCCGTCAATTTCCACATAGCGCAGCCGGATAATGTCATCGGTGAGAAACGAGATCGTATAGTGGCTGAAGGAAAACCCGGTAAATGTATCCTCCACTTCGACCGTGCTGAGAATCGTGACCCCGGCTCCCGTCAACGCCACGATCATTCGATAGAGCGACTCGCGAAAGTCCTCGCGAAAACCGGGGGCGAGCGCCATCTCAAGACTGACCAGCGAATCGATTACCAGCCGTTTCGCGCCGATTCTTTCGACGGCATCGAGAATCTCTTGCATGGTTTCGTCCACCGAAAGGTCGAGCGGACGAAGGTAAAGGATTTCCAACTTCCCCGTTTCCTGCGGGGCTTTTAAGTTCAAACCGAAATTGTCGGCCCGATCCGTATATCCTTTCGGGCGCTCTTCGAAGATCGCGATGATCCCCGGTTCTCCATTGCGAAGTCCTGCGGCAATAAACTGGGTGGCCAAAGCCGATTTTCCCGTCCCCGAAGGTCCCGCCACCAGAAGGCTATCGCCTTCGAGGACTCCCCCGCCCATCATTTTGTCCAGTTCGGGAACGCCCATGGAAAGCCGCCGGTGCCGGGTCGGATTCTTTTGTAAGACGAATCCCAGCGTGCGCGAGAAGGCCTGCAGCCCGTTCTCGGTAATGCGGATGGTGTGCAACCCCGGCACCGAGGCCTGCCCGCGCACTTTGATGATCTGTAATTTTCGCACGACGGAATTTCTTTCGGCCTTTTGCGAAAGCCAGAAGAGACCATCGGCGATGGTGAATACCGGATTGTCGCGGATTTCCGCCGGGTCATATTCGCCGACCAGAAACGTCGTTGCTTCCCAACTGGTGAGAAACTGGGCGAGGCGCTGTATGAATGTTTGCATCTCCATTTCGCTCACGCCGGCCGTCGTTTTACGCATCACGGTGCGAAAGGAATCCACCACCACAATGCCCGGATTGATCGCCGTGACCTGTTTGGTAATTTCATCGAAGACCGCGTTCAAATCCTTTTCCATCACTACGTCGGCCAGGTTGATAAAGCGGATGGCGTTGCCCAACCTGGATTCGTCGAAGAAGGAATATTGTTGCTGGTAGCGCAGCATTTTCAGGGCGGGTTCGCCGAGGACGGTGAAAAAGAGCGCGGGTTTTTTCACCGTCGCATTGGCAAATACGATCTGATGCGCCAGCGTGGTTTTGCCGCAACCCGGCGTGCCCGCGATGATGTTGAATGAAAATTCCGGGATGCCGCCGCCCAGGATTTCGTCCAGGCCGCGCACGCCGGTCGGCAGCTTTCGGATCGTGACTTTGGCCGGCTGGTTCATGACTTTTTTTGCTGGTTTGCGCTTGCCCGCGTCATTCTGGATTTTCATTTTTCTCTCCATTGCCGAAATCCAAATCGTTTAGCGGAATTTTCGGCCATATTTCACGTACCAGCCGCAGCGTCAGACTTGCGCCGATGAACGCCACCAGCAGTCCGAGCAGTTGGGCGAGCAGAACCACGCTGCCTTCGGCAATCTTCTCCGGGCCGGCTTGCGCTCCAAGTTCGTCCAACCCTCCGAAAGAGCCGTCCGCTTTGACATGCACCGCTTGCAGCCACGGGACTTCCGCATTGGCCAGCGCAAGCGCGCGCGAAAGGAGTGCACGAAAACCGACGTTGCCCATGAGGGCCGTCAGATGCAGGCGCAGCTTTTCACCAACGAGAAAGGCCGCCGGTATAGTCTTGGAAGATTTATTACCTTTCGTCTCATAAGCGATGAGACGCTCGGCGAAATCCCGCATCTTCGGGGTGGCTCGGCTCATTTAAAAATGTGCTCGCATGGGGCGGCGCTCAATCGACGGCATTCTACAATGCCACCTTGTCCTGGCAAGGAACGCGGCCGCCCGGCCAAGTCGCATTTGCAGCGGCCAAGGTCCTGATGGCATGAGATTTTATCACCTAAACTCGGCCCACTTCCGTCAAATGGAATCACCGGCTGCCCCGCCGGCTTCTGTATGTCTGTTGCCCCTGCAAGTTCTGAGCAAAAATGCTCACTTGGTCATTGAAGCCTCGATACCGACCCGAATGTCCGCTTTGGGTCGATTGTGTTGAAAAAGTCGGAAGGCATGTTTTGCGCGCAACTTCCGGTCGTGCCGAGCTTTGGTGATGCAGCAATGATTCAAGATATGTGTCGCGATTGAATCATTGTTGCGCGGAATCGACTCCGAAGTGTTCGACGCGGACTTTTTCAACACAATCGACCCAAAGCGGACATTCGCGGCGCTCCACCAAGCCAGAAAATCGGCGCTCCCCGACGGCCCCATCATTAAGATGGTCAGCCTACCCTCAACGCAAATAGCAACCCCTACATTCCATTGCCAAGCTACAAGTTATAACATCTCCCGTGAATTGGAGTTGGGGGTCTCATGCTGATACTGGCTGCATTGACGGCTTCGTGGCTTCATTTTCAAATCGGATCGGGAGCGACGGTCGTTATCGAGTACGACACGCAAGACCTTTCCGGGTCCGACGCAAGTGGGAAGGGCAAAAAGCTTTCCGAATTAATTTGGGCTGACTACTGCGCCAAAGAACACCTTGCCTGCGGCGCAGGACAAGACTTTGGGATTCATATAGTTCTGCACCAAAAGCCCGGCTCTTGTACGGCGATTCTTTCCCAGCGCGCCGCCGAGTCGCGCGAGTTGGCCCACTATGATTGTGATGCGACACTCTCAAATGTGTTTGAGAGTACGCACGAAATCGGACCTCTAAGGTAAGCGACGCCCGTGAATGTCCGCTATTGGCGGCGGTCTCAATGGGTCGACGCAACACCGGCGGCAAATCTCTCTTCTGGTGATTTGACCCCCAATGTCTTTCTGGACCGTTTGTTTGGCTGGCGGGCCACTTAGCTTAGATGCGTTCGCGGATACATCGACAGGTTGGCCCCCTTCGAAAAGCGATGTCTGAGCAGGCCCTTGGGGTTCTGATTGGAACCGCTGCGTCAGTTCACTGACGACCCGAGGCTTCTGTTTCGAGGCGGACTCTCGACTACCTATTTGACTCGTATGAAAAAAAATCCGCTGCTTCCGTTTGAGCTAATGTGTTGCGTCGATCGGTTGAGCCGGCAGCGTAAAGCGGACATTAATTGGCCGCTGATCAAACGAGATGATTTACGAAATTGCGGATGCTATTTCGACATTCCAGCCCGGCGATATGTCTGGTCAAAGATTTTGCCATCTGCGGATTTAATCTGCATCCGCCCCTATTGCTGATCGTGAAATCCCCCGGCGAAAAGGTTTGGGCGAGCGCAAACTCTAATACTTTCCTATCCACCACGGGCCGCAACGCTGGCATCTGGGTGCAGGTCTTTGAGACCTTGGCGACCAAATCGCCCCATTCGATGGCGTTTATCGATAGTTCGATCATCCGCGCCCACCAGCACGCCGCCGGCGGAAAAAAGGGGGCCAAGATCACGCCATCGGCCGTTCTCGTGGAGGATTGAGTACCAAGATCAATGCCCTGGTCGATGAGACCGGCCTTCCGGTGCGGTTGATGCTAACCGCCGGACAAGACCACGACCTGCGCGCAGCACCGCAGTTGCTCGCCGGGCTCAAATGCCGCCACGTCGTTGCCGACCGAGGCTATGATGCTAATGCCCTGCTCGATCTGATTAGGGCCAGCGGGGCCAAAGCCCACATCCCTTCGACAAGCCAGCGGCTGGTGCATCGCTCAGTAGACCGACGCATTTATCGACAGCGCAACTTGGTGGAACGCTTCTTCTGTAAGATCAAGCACTTCAGGCGTATCGCCACCCGCTTCGACAAGTTGGCCAGGAACTTCCTCGCCGCCGTCGCTCTGGTCTCAACCCGGCTTTGGACCCGCGCTTATGAGTCCACTACCTAG
>Ga0182024_10003090_pt1 | contig 40266 bp, 31 predicted proteins | sample P32metaG_FD_120480 | JGI IMG/M metagenome (GOLD analysis project Ga0182024, IMG submission 120480) | Permafrost microbial communities from Stordalen Mire, Sweden - P3-2 metaG (Illumina Assembly) | ecosystem: Environmental > Terrestrial > Soil > Wetlands > Permafrost | place: Sweden: Stordalen...
GGCGACCCGCATCTCGGCAACTACACGGTGGCGCCCGACCGCACCGTGAACCTCCTCGATTTCGGCTGCGTCCGGGTCTTCCCGGCCTCGTTCGTCAAGGGCGTCATCGACCTCTATCACGCGCTCGAGCGCGACGACGAGGAGCTCGCGGTGCAGGCCTACCAGAGCTGGGGGTTCGGCGGTCTGTCGAAGGAGATGATCGCCGTGCTCAATCGCTGGGCGCGGTTTGTCTACGGCCCGCTGCTCGACGACCGCATCCGCCCGATCCAGGAAAAGCGGGGGGAACCCGAAGGCCCGCGGCTGGTCGACAGCGTCCATGGCGATATCAGGCGCCTCGGCGGCATCGCGCCGCCGCGCGCCTTTGTCTTCATGGATCGCGCGGCGATCGGGCTCGGCTCGGTATTCCTGCACCTGAAGGCCGAGATCAACTGGCACCGGCTGTTCCACGAGCTGATCGACGATTTCGACGAGGCGACGCTGGCGCGCCGCCAGCGCGCGGCGCTCGATCGCGCCGGCGTACCGGCGGCGGAGAGTAATTGACATAAAAGGCGGCAAGTGTTCGCTGTGCAGGGAAGAATTGTACTCGGCTCTCCGTTATGCTCGACTACGAAGGTTGCGAGGCGGGGGTGGACAATGCAGCGATCGCCGATTGGTTTCTCTTCAATAATATTTTTCGCGATTTTGGCGATTCCGCTTTCGGGGATCGCCGCGGCGCAGGACATGCCGCCGATCCTGGCGCCTCCGGCGCCGGCGCCGGCAGTTTCATCCCTCCCGGCGCCTTCATCGCCTGCGGCGACAGCGATAATTCCGCCGGCAGCGCCAGCCAAGAAAGCGCAGGTCGCGACTGCCGTCCGCCCGGCGCGGCATCCGGTCAAGTCCGCCGCCGTCAAGAAGCGGCTTGCCGCTGCTCATACACAGGCCCATGCACAAACGGTAACCCACCACGTCGCTTTCAGGCAGCCCGAGCCGAGCTTACCGGCGGGCATGGTCGTGCCGCCGCCTGGCTATTACGCGCCCGCCCCGCGCGAACGCCTCGTCTATGGCGGCCCGCCCCCCGGCCTTTACGGCGGCTGGGGTGGATATCGCGGCCGGTATCCTTACTACCCCTAGCATCGCGCCGGCGCTCGCCGGCCGCCCGCGGCTGCCTTCGCCCCCGCGGCGCCTGTCCGCTTCCGAACGAATCCCGGAGCATCGGCGTTGTGTCCGCATCGCCGGGACGGAGAAAGACGATGCTGCGCTTGAGAGGGATACAGCTCGCGACGATGACTGCGGTTTGCGCGCTTGCCGGCGCCGCCGCGGCGCAGGATATGCCGTCGGTCGCGGGGCCGGCAGCTCCCGCCGCGCCGCAAGCCGCCGCGGCGCCGCAGGCGACGGCGCCTCAGCCGGGGCCCGCGACGCCGGCCCTCAACCCGCTCAACCAAGGCCAGCTCGAGCAGCTCGTCGCGCCGGTCGCGCTCTATCCCGATCCGGTGCTGAGCCAAGTGCTGATGGCCTCGACCTATCCGCTCGAGGTGGTCGAGGCGGAACGCTGGACGCGCGTCTCTGCCAACCAGGCGCTCAAGGGTGACGCGCTGGCCGCGGCGCTGAAGGCGCAGAACTGGGATCCGAGCGTGATGGCGCTGACGCCGTTTCCAAGACTCCTGGCGCTGATGGCCCAGAAGCTCGAATGGACCCAGCAGCTCGGCAACGTCTTCCTCGCCCAGCAGGCGGAGGTGATGAATGCGGTGCAGAGCTTGCGGCACGACGCGATGGTCGCCGGAACCCTCAAGGCGACGCCCGAATGCCACTGCGTGATCCAGACCAGCGGTGACATCATCTCGATTCTGCCCTCCGATTCCGCCCTGGTCTGCCTCCCAATCTATAACCCGCGAGTGGCCTTCGGCGCCTGGCCGGAGCCGCGGTATTCGCCATATTTCTTCCCGGTGCCGGCGGGGTTCGCCTTCGACCCCGGAATCGAGATCGGCTTCTATCCCGCGATCGAGCTTGCGGATTTCGGGCCGTTCTGGGGCTGGGGATCGATCGATTGGGGCCACCACGATATTTCCGTCGACCGCTCCCGCTATGCTTCGGTCGACCCCCATCCTGCCTTCTCTGGCAGCACCTGGGCCCACGATCCGGCGCATCGCGGCGGCGTCGCCTATCGCGATCCGGCGGTGACGGCGCGTTTCGGGGCTGCCCGGGTCGCCGCGATGACCACTGCCGGGCATGCTGAGGGCGCTATTTCACGCGCTGGTGGGGCGATATCGACAGCCGGACGCCCATCCTCCTTCGCTTCGGGCGCGGTCGTCCGCGGGCCAAGCCACGCGGAAGCCGAATTCCACCATGGCCCGGTCGGACGCGGACCGGCGCCGGTCCGCGGCGGCGGTGGCGGACATGTAGCCCACGCCAACTTCGCGCCGGCGCATATGGGCGCGGGCGCCCCGCACGGTGGCGGGCATGGCGGGGGGCATGGCGGCGGGGGGCATGGTGGCGGTGACCACCATAAGTAGCTCCAGGGCGACGATGCTGGAGCGGCTCCCGGTGCTTGCCGGGTTGCGTTGAGGCGCGGGCGAGGGCACACTCCGCCGGCTTTTATTCGGCCACGGGTTGATGCCATGCGATTGCTGCTTGCCCTAGCGCTCGTCTCTCCGCTCGTCGCGGGCTGCACGCCTTACATTCCCGAGAAGCTCGATTTCGGGACCAGCGCGGCGGTGCCGAAGGGCGCCATTCCACCCGAATATGCCGGCTTCAACGCCTACGATCCGAACGTCAACTCGGTGCTCGCACAGCAGATTTGCGCGACCGCGTATCAGCCGGGCGATGTCGCCATCAACGACGCGAGCCCCGGCTCGCTGGTGACCGCGCACGGCACCTGCGCGCCGCACCGCCCGATCCTCGGGAACTGAGGGATAATTTCGTCATGGCCGGGCTTGACCCGGCCATCTGGTGAGATCCCCGGGTCAAGCCCGGGGATGACGAGATAGCGTTGCTACGCCGCCGTCGCCTCGTGGGCGACGTCGTCGCGCTCGCTGAGCAGCCGGTCGAAATAGGCGATCGTGCGCTGTAGGCCCGAGCGCAGCTGGGTGCGCGGCTTCCAATTGAGCAGCGCGCTCGCCTGGCTGATGTCCGGGCAGCGCTGGATCGGGTCATCGACCGGCAGCGGCCGGTAGACGACACGCGAGCGCGATCCCGTCAGGTCGACGATCAGCTCGGCCAGCTCCGCGACCGAGGTCTCGACCGGGTTGCCGAGGTTCATCGGCCCGGTGATATCGTCGGGCGCGTCCATCATCCGGACAAAGCCCTCGATCAGATCGTCGACATAGCAGAAGGCGCGGGTTTGGCTGCCGTCGCCGTAAAGGGTGATCGGCTCGCCCTTCAGCGCCTGGACGATGAAGTTCGATACGACGCGGCCGTCGTTCGGGTGCATGCGCGGCCCGTAAGTGTTGAAGATACGCACCACGCGAATGCGCAGATTGTGTTGGCGGTAATAGTCGAAGAACAGCGTCTCGGCGCAGCGCTTGCCTTCGTCGTAGCAGGCGCGGGGGCCGATCGGGTTGACGTTGCCGCGATAGGATTCGGGCTGCGGGTGCATGACCGGGTCGCCATAGACCTCGGAGGTCGACGACTGGAGGATCTTCGCCTTCAGCCGCTTGGCGAGACCCAGCATGTTGATCGCGCCGATGACGCTGGTCTTCGTCGTCTGAACCGGATCGTGCTGGTAATGCACCGGCGAGGCGGGGCAGGCGAGGTTGTAGATCTCGTCGACCTCGACAAACAGCGGATGCGTCACGTCGTGACGCATCGCCTCGAAATTCGGATCGTCGAGCAGGTGCCCGACATTCTCCTTGCGTCCGGTGAAATAATTGTCGACGCACAGAACGCTATGGCCTTCGGCGATCAGCCGCTCGCACAGATGCGAGCCCAGAAAGCCGGCGCCGCCGGTGACGAGAACGCGCTTGGTTGAGGTGCGCATGGAAGATCCCTAGGGTTGTACTTGTTGTTGAAGGGTCATTAGGCGATCGCCCGCAGATTAGGGCTCGAATCGAGCGGCGGTTCGGTGCCGGTGCGGCCGATGCTGTGATAGATAAAGCCGGCTTCGGCCATCTCTTGCGGCTGGTAGATGTTGCGCAGGTCGAGCACGATCGGCGCGCGCAGCAAGCTCTTGACCCGGGCGAGGTCGAGCGCCCGGAATTCATTCCATTCGGTCAGCAGCACGAGCGCGTCGGCGCCGTCGATCGCTTGCCAGACGTCGTCGCAGTAATCGAGGTCGGGCAGCAGCTTCCTGGCCTCATTCATGCCCTCGGGGTCGAAGGCGCGGATCGTCGCGCCGGCTTCGACCAGCGGCGGGAGGATCGACAGGCTCGGGCTTTCCCGCATGTCGTCGGTATTGGGCTTGAAGGTCAGGCCCAGTACCGCGATCGTCTTGCCCGCGACGCTGCCGCCGCAGGCCTCGACGATGCGGTCGGCCATCGCGCGTTTGCGCGAGTCGTTGATCTCAAGCACGCGCTCGACCATCGTCAGCGGCCTGCCCGCCTCCTCGGCGGTACGCACGAGCGCGGCGCAATCCTTCGGGAAGCACGAGCCGCCAAAGCCCGGGCCGGCGTGCAGGAACTTGCGGCCGATCCGCCCGTCGAGGCCGATCCCGCGCGCGACGTCCTGGACATCGGCGCCGACCGCCTCGCACAGATCGGCGACCTGATTGATAAAGGTGATCTTGGTCGCGAGAAACGCGTTGGCGGCGTACTTGATCAGCTCGGCGGTCTCGATCGTCGTGAACACGACTGGCGTCTCGAGCAGGTAGAGCGGCCGGTAGAGCGCGCTCAACACGGCGCGGGCATGCTCGCTCTCGGTGCCGATGACGACCCGGTCGGGTCGCATGAAATCCTGGATCGCCGACCCCTCGCGCAGGAATTCCGGGTTCGAGGCGACGTCGAAACTGCCCGCCGGCAGCCGCATCGACAGGATGTGCTCGAGCCGGCGGCCGGTGCCGACTGGCACCGTCGACTTGGTGACGACGATGGTGCGATTGCCCGGCAGCTCGGCGAGGGTCTCGGCGATCTCCGCGGCGGCGGCGAAGACATAGGACAGATCGGCGTGGCCGTCGCCGCGCCGCGACGGCGTGCCGACGGCGATGAACACGGCTTCCGCGCCGTTGAGCGCCGCCTTGAGGTCGGTGGTGAAGGTGAGGCGACCTGCCGCCTTGTTGACCGCGACCAGCTGTTCGAGGCCGGGCTCGTAGATTGGCACTTCGCCCTGCTGCAGGCGCGCGATCTTGTCGGCGTCCTTGTCGACGCAGGTGACCGACAAGCCGAATTCGGAGAAGCAGGCCCCCGAGACGAGCCCCACATACCCCGTGCCGATCATCGCGATACGCATCCGCCGACTCCCATAAAATGCGGTAGCGACCGCAGCCCAGAACGGGCCGCCGCGCCGCTTATTCCACCACCTCACGCTGCGCTGCGGTATTGTGCCGGCAACCGAGGGAAGATTGGCGCCCCGAACCGCGTTGTCGCGGCGTCATTCCAACAGGGCTCGAGCAATCATAATGTCCCAATCGGTGCTGGTTACGGGCGGAGCCGGCTATATCGGCAGCCATGCCTGCAAGGCCCTGGCCCAAGCCGGCTATATCCCCGTCACCTATGACAATTTGTCGCGCGGTCATCGCCATGCGGTGCGCTGGGGGCCGCTCGTCGAGGGGGAGATCGCCGACCGCGCCGCGGTGGCGGCGGCGCTCAAGGCGCATCGTATCTCCTCGGTCATGCACTTCGCGGCCTTTGCCTATGTCGGCGAATCCGGCACCGATCCTGCCCTTTATTACCGCAATAACGTCGTCGGCACACTGGCGCTGTTGGACGCGATGCGGGAAGCGGGGGTCGACCGGATCGTCTTCTCCTCGACCTGTGCGACCTATGGGCTGCCGGAAACCATGCCGATCGCCGAGACGACGCCGCAGCGGCCAGTCAATTCCTACGGCGAAACCAAGCTGGCGATCGAGCGCGCGCTCCATTGGTACGGCGAGGCTTACGGTCTGCGCTCGGTGGCGCTGCGCTATTTCAACGCGGCGGGGTGTGACCGGGAAGGTGAGATCGGCGAGGAGCACGACCCCGAGACGCATCTGATCCCGCTGGTGCTGCGCGCGGCGCTGGGCTCGGGGCCGCCGGTCTCGATCTTCGGCACCGATTACCAGACCCCGGACGGCACCGCGATCCGCGACTACATCCATGTCGAGGATCTGGCGAGCGCGCATGTCCGGGCGCTCGACCATCTCGCCCGGGGCGGAGCCAGTGTCGCGGCCAACCTCGCTACCGGGCATGGCTATTCGGTGCGCGAGGTCATCGCTGCGGTCGCCCGGGCGGTCGGCCACGACGTGCCGCACCGCGAGACGCCGCGCCGGCCGGGCGATCCGCCCGCGCTCGTCGCCGATCCCAGCCTCGCGCGCACGTTGCTCGACTGGCAGGCCGAATGCTCCGATCTCGACACGATCATCCGCACCGCGCTCGCCTGGGAGACGCGGCACCACAACGCCGCGCAAAGCCGCGGGGCGTGAACGGGGAATGAACCGCGTCTCCGTCCGTTATGCGACCGCTGCCGCCAGCCCAATGGGCCGCGCGCCGGGTCACTCCGGGGAACGTGTCGAGGAACTAGCATGAGCCTTGTCGTCGAAGACGCCGTCGTCGAGCCGCCGCCGGCGATAACTGTCGGCCGCGAGGCGATCCGCGTCGACGGCAAGTTCTTTCGCGCCGGTTCAGCAAAGCATTTCGTCAAGGGCGTCACCTATGGGCCCTTCACCCCGGGCAGCCACGGCGGGCAATTTCCCGAATTCGACATCGTCGAGCGCGATTTCGCGCTGATGGTGACGGCCGGGATCAACACGGTGCGGGTGTTCACCGTGCCGCCGGTCTGGCTGCTCGACGCCGCTGGAAGGCACGGGCTCAAGGTTCTGGTCGGGCTGCCGTGGTCGCAGCATGTCGCCTTTCTCGACAGCGCGGCGGTCGAGGTCGGCATCCGCGACGCGGTCACCGCCGGGGTGCGCGCCTGCGCGCGGCACGAGGCGGTCTTCGCCTATCTCGTCGGCAACGAAATCCCGCCCGACATCATCCGCTGGCACGGCGCGCGGCGGGTCGAGGCGTTCGTCGAAAGCTTGGCGGGGCTGGTACGGCGCGAACACCCTGGCGCGCTGGTCAGCTACGCCAACTTTCCGTCGACCGAATACCTCGATGTCGCCCGGTTCTGCGATTTCCTGTGCTTCAACGTCTACCTGCACGACGAGACCGCGTTCCGCCGCTATGTCGCGCGGCTGCACAATCTGACCGTCACCAAGCCGCTGGTGTTGACCGAATTTGGCGCCGATTCGCTGCGCAGCAGCGAGGCCGAGCAGCGTGACATCCTCTCCTGGCACATCAACGCCGCGTTCGCCGGCGGGGTCGCCGGCACCTTCGTCTTCGCCTGGACCGACGAGTGGTTTACCGGCGGCCACCCGATCGAGGATTGGGAATTCGGCCTCGTCGACCGCGAGCGCCGGCCGAAACAGGCTTTCGCCGCGGTGGCGGCGCAGTATCTCGGCCAATTGCCTCCCGCGTTGCCGCGCTACCCGCGCGTGTCGGTCGTGGTGTGCGCCTACAACGCCGAGCGGACGATGGAGCCCTGTCTTGCCTCGCTCGAAAAGCTGAACTACCCGGATTACGAGGTCATCGTCGTCAATGACGGCTCGACCGATCGCACTCTGACGATCTCCGAGGGCTTTCCCTATTGCCGGATCATCAGCCAGGAGAACAAGGGCCTCGGCGTCGCGCGCAATGTCGGCGCTGAGGCGGCGACCGGCGAGATCGTCGCCTATACCGACAGCGACTGCGTCGCCGATCCCGACTGGCTCAACTATTTGGTCGGGACGATGGAGGCGAAGGGCCTTGTCGCCTGCGGCGGCCCGAATTTCGCGCCGACCGAGACGAGCCTGGTGCCCGAGGCGGTGGCGGTGTCGCCGGGCGCGCCGTGCCATGTGCTGCTCGACGATGAGATCGCCGAGCACATCGCCGGCTGCAACATGGCGTTCCGCCGCGATGTGCTGCTCGGGATCGGCGGGTTCGATCCGATCTACCGCGCCGCCGGCGACGATGTCGACATCTGCTGGCGGCTGCAGGATGCGGGATACGCGATCGGCTACAGCCCGGCGGGCTTTGTCTGGCATTTCCGGCGTAATACCGTGCAGGCCTATATCGGCCAGCAGAAAGGCTACGGAAAGGCCGAGGCGCTGGTCTACGGCAAGCATCCCCAGCGCTTCAACGCCTTCGGCCAGGCGAAATGGAGCGGCCGCATCTATGGCGATCTGTCGTCGGCGATGCTGTTGTGGAAGAAGCCGCTGATCTATTCGGGGACCTTTGGCCGCGGCCTGTTCCAGACGCTCTACCAGCCGCCGGCCAGCCTCTTCCAATACCTGCCGCTGACCTTCGAATGGGCCGTCGCGTCGCTGCCGCTGGCGCTCGTCGGGATCATCGCCGGCGGCAAAGGGTGGCTGCTGACTGTGCCGCTGCTGTTGACCTGGGCGATGTGCCTCAAGGGCGGCCTCGGCGCCAAGATCGATCCGCGCTTCGATGGGCCCAAGGCGCGCGCGTTGATCGCGCTGTTGATCTATCTCGGGCCGTTGCTGCGCGGCTGGGCGCGCATCAAATGGCGCTTGAAGGCGTTGCCGGCGGCGATCCCGACGCGGCCCGGTGCGATCGAGCAGCGCGCGAGCTGGGCGTGGCGCACACGCGGTTTCGTGCTCTCGTACTGGAACGAGACCGGCACCGAGAAGGAGGCGATGCTCGGCGCGCTGATGCGGGGTAGCGCCGCCGAGCACTATCCGGTGGCGATGGACGCTGGATGGGAGGATTGGGACCTCGATATCGCCGGCGGGCCGGCCGGCGGCGCGCGCCTCCTGATCGCCGGCGAGAACCATGGCGCCGACAAGCGGCTGCTGCGCGTGCGCGCGGTGCTGCGCCCGTCATGCCTCGCGCGCGCCATGGTGGGCGGGCTGAGCGTGCTGACCTTGGTGAGCCTCGTGTTTGGTTGGGCGATGGCAGCGACGATCTTCGCGCTGCTCGCCGTCGCCGTCGCCGGGGTTGCCGCCTGGCAGCTCGCGCTGTTCGCGCGCCGGCTGCACGCGATGATCGAGACGGCGGCGCGCGAGAGCGCGCTCGTCCCGGTCGCGCCACTCGCCGGCGCGCTGTCGCTCGGCCCACCGCGCACCGCCTGACGCGCAGATGCTTCTCAAGATCTGGCCTTATCTGCGCGCCTATCGCTGGCAGGTGGTATGGGCGCTGGCACAGGTCTTCTTGATCGCCGGCTTCGAGCTGTTGAAGCCGTGGCCGCTGCAGATCGTCATCGACGATGTGCTCGGCGGCAAGACGTCTCAGGTCGGCGGCGTGATCGGCAGGCTGTTGTCGCTGCCGCGAGGCGAACTGCTGCTCCTCGCCTGCATCGGCATGGTCGTCGTCAATTTCGGCAGCGGCGCGCTGACCCAGCTCCACTACTACACGACGATCCGCGTCGGCCAAAACATGGTCAACGACATACGCGGCGCGCTTTACGGCCATCTGCAACGCCAGTCGCTCGCCTATCACGGCCGGCAGCGGGTCGGCGATTTGATGTATCGCATCACCGCCGACAGCTTCGCGGTGCAGACGATGATCATGAACGGGATCCTGCCGATCCTCTCCGCGCTGATCCTGCTCGTCGGCATGATGTTCGTGCTGCTGCCGCTCGACCCCGTGCTGACTTTGCTCGCGCTGACCGTGGTGCCGATCCTTTTCGCGCTGATCTCGAGCTTCAACAAGAAGATCGTCAGCATGTCGACCGAAGCGCGCGAGCGGGAAAGCCGGGTCTACTCGCTGGTCCAGTGGACGATGAGCGCGATCAAGATCGTCCAGGCCTTCACCAAGGAGGACGAGGAGCATCGCCGCTTCATGGGCGCCAGCAGCGAGAGCCTCAAGGCCTCGTTGCGGCTCTACAGCTGGCAAACGCTCTATTCGGGCGTCGTCAACCTGACGATCGCCGCCGGAACCGCGCTGGTCGTCTATGCCGGGGCGCGCGCGGTGATGACCGGCACGCTGACCTTGGGCCAGCTCCTGGTCTTCATCTCCTATCTCGCGCAGCTCTATACCCCGATCAACCAGATCACCCAGAGCTGGAGCATGATCGCCGGCGCCAGGGTCGGCGCGCGCCGGGTCTTCGAGGTGCTCGACACCGAGCCCGACCTGCCGAGCGGCACGCGGCAATTCCCGGCGGAAGGCGCGCGCGGCGAGATCGCCTGGCGCGGGGTTAGTTTCCGCTATCTGCCTGGGACCCCGGTGCTCGACGATATCGACTTCGCCGTGGCGTCCGGCATGAAGATCGCCATCGTCGGCCCGACCGGCGCCGGCAAGTCGACCTTGCTCGGATTGTTGCCGCGGTTTTTCGATCCCGCCGCGGGCACGGTCGAGATCGACGGGGTCGACGTGCGCGACTACGCGCTGAAATCGCTGCGCGGCCAGATTGGCATGGTGCTGCAGCCGCCGCTGATCTTCCCGCTCTCGGTGCGTGACAATATCGCCTATGGAAGGCCGGGCGCCGACGACACCGCGATCGCGGAGGCCGCGCGCCGCGCCCATATCGATCAGCGCATCGGCGAATTGGCCGAGGGCTACGAGACGTTGGTCGGCGAATCGGGTGTCGCGTTGTCGGAAGGCGAGAAGCAGCGCATCACGATCGCCCGCGCGCTGCTGCGCGACGCGCCGATCTTGATCCTCGACGAGCCGACCTCGGCGCTCGATGTCGAGACCGAGGCGCTCGTCATGGCGGCGATCGAGACGCTGATGCAAGGCCGCACCACCTTCATCATCGCCCATCGCCTGTCGACGATCCGCAGCTGCGACCGGATCGTCGTGCTGCGCGACGGCGGTATCGCCGAACAGGGCACGTTGCCCGAGCTGTTGCGGCGCAACGGCGTTTTCGCCGGCTATTACCGCACCCAATTCCTGACCGACCCCGGACTATCCCCGGCGGTTCCGCTCTCCGCTTGAAATAGATTGGGCGTTGCATTTTTGCAACGCACTGTTGCGGTGATGTCGCGGTTTTTGCAGAAATCGGTGGATAAATCGGGTATTGCCCCGTCTGCGCGGTTTGTCGACTCAATACTGGACTTTGCCTTTCATCCAATCAGCAGACTGCCGATAAAGCCCGGTGGCTACGTTTGATTCTTTGCTGTCGTGGCGACTGCCGAATGATTACCAAGAAATGCGCCGTCTGCGTTTCTTTGATAGATATAGTGGCAAGACTTGTCGCGGTAGGGTGGATTTGCTGTTGCAATACCTGACTCGGTTGGCTAGGGTTGCCGGTGTGCGGGGGCGCTGACCGGGCGAGGGAAAACCGGTCGCGGCCGTGATTGCTTATCGAACTTGGCTTCTACGGCCACAGCGATGCGGGGGATGATGATCGGCAACCTGATGCAAAAGGGAACCTGGCGGTTCCCCGAGATCGGATCCGTTGCCCAGCCAATCGCTATCGCGCTGGAACTGATCCGCACCCGCCGCAAGCACGTGCTGCTCGCATCGGCCGCCGGTGTTGCCGTTATCGCGGTCGCCTTCACGGCGGCCGGCTATGCGCGGCACGCGCGCAATGTCGCCGAGGCCCAGATCGCGACGAGCCGCGTCGAGGCCGCCAACATCGATCTGCAAGACGAGCTCGGCCGGCTACGCGACCAGATCGCCGCCTCGAACCGCGATCTCGCGGCGGCGCAGAGCCGGGTCGTGGGCCTGACCGAGGAGATGCACGCGCATACCCAGGTCCAGCCTCAAACGCAAGCCGCGCCCGCCGCCGAGGCGGCGCCGCCCAAGGGCGACAAGGTGATCCAGCTGTCGCAGGCGCTGCATGTGGCCGAGGCGCAGCGCGCGACCTTGGCGGCGCGGCTCAGCAAGGCCGAGGCCGATCTCGCCGACCAGCAGGCGAAACAGACCGAGCTGATGGGACAGCTCGACCAGTGGCAGAAGAAGCTCGAACTGCTGTCGTCCGATCGCGATCGGCTGAAGGCGCGGGTCGGCGAGCTTGAAAAGCAGTCCGCCTTGCGTCACGCCCAGCAGCAGGTAGCCGCGGCCGCGGCGTTACCCGCTCCCGCGACAACCCCGGCAACGACGCCGCAGCCGGAGGCCGAAGCGTCGCAGCGCGTCGCCGGCGTCCTCAACGCGGCGCCGCCGGCCGCCGTGCCGACGCCGATGCGTGCCGTCACGAGCGCCGCCGCGACGGTGGTGAGCGCGCCTGTCGTGGTGGCGCACGGCGCGGTCGACCAGTTCGCGCGCGTGCTAGCCTCGGCCGGTGTCGACGTGCGGCATCTCTTCGCCGAATTCGGCGTCAATGGCGGCGAGGGCGGTCCGTTCATCCCGGCGCCTCGCGGCGCGGTACCACCCGACACGCTGACCCCGGAGAAGCTCGCCGCGCTGCGCGCGCTGGTCAAAACCCTTCCGGTCAGCGCGCCGCTCGAGAGCTATCGCATCACCAGCCCGTTCGGGGTGCGCGAGGATCCGGAGAACGAACGCGCCGGTTTCCACACCGGCATCGATCTGGCGGCGCCCTATGACACGCCAGTCTACGCGACCGCGCCAGGGGTGGTGACCTTCGCCGGGTATCGCGACGATTACGGCAAGATCGTTGAGATCGATCACGGTAACGGCATCGCCACGCGTTATGCGCATCTGCATGCCTTTACGGTGTCGGTCGGCGAGCGGATCGGCACGCATCAGCAGATCGGCTATCTCGGCTCGACTGGCCGCGCCACGGGCCCACATGTGCATTACGAGGTCGTCGTCAACGGCGAGCCGCAGGACCCGGAGAAGTTCTTCGGCCTCGCGCGCTATGTTCAGTCGGCGACGCTGCCGGTTTCGGCGCGGAATTAGACTTTCTCGTCATTGCGAGGCGTCGAAGACGCCGCGGATAGCTACCGCGCCAGATCGGCGGCCAGCGAGAACGCGGCGGTGTTGCCGGTATTCTGCCCGCGATAGATTTGCACGCTTTCGAGCACGCGCTGGACGTAGAACCGCGTCTCGCTGAACGGAATCGCCTCGATCCAGTCGACCATGTCGATCTGCCGGCCGCGCGGGTCGCCGTAATCGTGCAGCCACTGGCGGATGCGCCCCGGTCCCGCGTTGTAGGCGGCGATGGCGAGCGGGTAGGAACCGCCGAAATCCTCGAGCAGCTTCTCGATATAGGCGCGGCCGAGGGTCAGATTGTAGACGCCGTCGCTGGTCAGCCGGTCGACCGCGTAGGGCAGCTGCAGTTGCCGCGCGATCAGCGTCGCGGTTCCCGGCATCAGCTGCATCAGCCCGCGCGCGCCGACGCCGCTCATGGCATCCTGGTCGAAGGCGCTCTCGGTGCGCACGATGGCGAGCAGCAGCGCGTGCTCGACATCGCCCCCGGCCGGCAGCGCGGTCACCGGATAACCGTGGATCATCAGCGGCATCCCGGCATCGATCGAGCGTTTCGCCACGGCGATCGCCACATCGACGCGCCCCAGGCGCTCGGCCTCGGCGGCGGCCATCGCGAACTCGACCGGCTGCTTTGACAGATCGGCTTCCTGCAGCAGAAAGACTTTAACGTGGTCCCGGTCGCCGGCGGCGGCGAAGAGGCTCGCCGCCTGGATCAGCGGAAGGGTGTAGAATTCCGCCAGCTGCGCGGAGGTCGGGCGCGGTTCCGGCAGCGGATGGGGCGGCGCGTCGTTGCCGAGCTGATGCGCCGCGAGCTGCCCGTAGAACGTCGCCATGTTCTCCGCCCCGGCGGCATACCATTTGGCGGCGAGCTGCGATTTGCCGCCCGCCTCGGCGGCGCGCCCGCTCCAATAGGCGGCGCGCGACTTGCCCCACGATGTCGTCGCGCGCGCCAGCACCCGCGAGGAATGCTCCAAGGCGAGCGTCGGGTTCTTGAGAAACCGCAGCGCGATATAGCCCGACAGGAATTCGGCGTCCGAATAGGCCGCGCTGTCGCTCGATGTGGTTTGCTGGATCACCTTATAGGCAAGATCGGCGTTGCCGGCCGAGAGCAGGCGGCGCGCGACGATCTCGCGCTCGCCCGCCCAATTCGCCGGCCGCACCGGGTTGTCGGGGTGGGCGAGCAGGAGCTGCGCCGCGGCGTCGTATTGATCGTTGTGGCGTTCCCAATGGACGACGTCGAAGATCAGACCGGGATCGGCGTGCAGCGATTGCGGCACCTGCGCCACGAGCGTCTCGGCATTCGGCGTCCTGGCGTAAAGCGCCAGCCGGACGACGGCTTCGCTACGGTAATCCGACGGCACCATCGGTAGCATGCGGCGCGCCGCGTCCTCCTGGCGGTCCCATAGCAGGCGGTCGAGCCGGTTGATGTTGTCCTCAGGGCGGATGTTGGCGCCGTAGCGGGCGAGAAAGTCATGCTCGTCGAGGGCATTGAAATCGCCGTCGACCCAGGCTTGGCGCAGCGCGACGAGACCGGCGGCGGCGTCGCGCGCCATCAGGATCGCCGCCGCGCGTCCCTTGCCCATCGCGCCGACCGGCGGAAAACGCTTCAGCCATGACGCGGCGACATCATCGCTTTCGCTGTTGAGCGCCGTTTCGGCCTGCCGGCGCAGGATTTTCTGGCTCGGCCAATCGGGGTTCTGCTCGATGAACCCGGCGATATCGGAAAACCGGCCGGTGACGTTGGAGCGGGTATAGTCGAGCCAGTGCACGATCTTGCTCAGCAGCGGGCTCGCCCCGCGCCCGGCCGCCGCGTAGGCCTGCGGCCAGTCGCCGGCGCGCGCCGCAGAGATCGCCGCGACCCCGGCGGCGCGATCCGTGTCCGACAAATCCTGCGCGTGCACCGGCCGCGGCCCGGCAACCACCACGATAAGGATCAACAACAGACGAAGTACCGCAGCCAATGCCGGCCGCTCCTGCTTTAGGGAAGGTGAGGGCGACACTCTTTACGGATTTTTATGGCTGCCGCAAGGCAAAGACGGGATTTCTCAGTCGCAGCACGGTGTTGTTGATGCACGGCGCGGCGAGGACTATCGTTGGCCGCGAGGTGCCTCCAGCCGGGTCGGGAGAATCGCCATGTTCAAGGGATCGTTCGTCGCGCTGATTACCCCGTTCCGCGACGGCAAGGTCGATGAGACGGCGTTTCAGGAGCACGTCGCCTGGCAGCTTGGCCAGGGCACCCACGGGCTCGTACCGATTGGCACGACCGGCGAGTGCCCGGCGCTCGAGCATGACGAGCAGGAGCGCCTGATCGCGCTGTGCGTCGAGGTCGCGAAAGGCAGGGCGCCGGTTATTCCCGGCACCGGCTTCAACTCGACCGCCCATACCATTGCGGCGACGCGTGCCGCCAAGGAGGCGGGGGCCGACGCGGCGCTGGTCGTCTGCCCCTATTACAACAAGCCGACCCAGGAAGGTCTCTACCAGCATTTCAAGGCGGTGCACGACGCGGTCGATATTCCCATCGTCATCTACAACATCCCCGGCCGCACCTCGGTCGATATGTCGAACGCGACACTGGTGCGGCTCGCCCAACTCCCCAACATTGTCGGCGTCAAGGACTCGACGAACGATCTCAGCCGCCCGACCAAATTGCGCATCGAGGTCGGCGACGATTTCTCGATGCTGTCGGGCGAGGACGGCACCGCGGTCGGTTTCCTGGCGCAGAGCGGCGACGGCTGCATCTCGGTCACAGCCAATGTCGCGCCGGCGCTGTGCTCGCAGATGCACGAGGCGTGGCAGAAGGGCGACGTCGCGACCGTGCGCCGTATCAACGAGCGGCTGATGCCGCTGCATGAAGCGCTGTTTGTCGAGACCAGCCCGGCACCGGTCAAGTACGGCGCCTCGCTGCTCGGCCGCTGCCGGCCCGACGTGCGGCTGCCGCTGTGGGAGACCACCCCGGCGACGCAGGAAAAGGTGCGCGACGCGATGCGGGGCGCCGGCCTGATCAACTAGCATATGATCCGCTTGCGCGGATGCCGTAGGCGGCACGGACGTGCCGCCGCATTTTATAAGGCGCTAGCGCGATGCGTGCTACCGACCGTTACGCCGCGCAGAATCGGCGCGCCCGTTACGATTACCTGATCGAGGACACACTCGAGGCCGGGCTCGTGCTGCAAGGCAGCGAGGTCAAGGTGCTGCGCCAGGGCCAGGCCAGCATCGCCGAAGCCTACGCCAACGAGAGCGACGGAGAGCTGTTCCTCGTCAACGCCAACATCCCCGAATACAAATCTTCTAACCATTTCAACCATCTGCCGCGCCGGCCGCGGAAGCTTCTGCTGCACCGCAAGGAGATGGCCCGGCTGCTCGGCGCGATCCGGCGCGAAGGGATGACGATCGTGCCGCTGTCGATCTATTTCAACGAGCGCGGCCGCGCCAAGGTCGAGCTCGGCCTAGCTCATGGCAAGAAAAAGGCCGATAAGCGCCAGGCCGAGAAGGCTCGCGACTGGCAGCGCGACAAGGCCCGCATCATGCGAACGCAGCGGGACTGAGCCGCTCGGTAACCGCCGCGAACACCGCCTCGAACATCTCCGTCGTCAGCGTGCCGGTATTGGTGTTGAGCCGCGAGCAGTGATAGCTGTCGGCGAGCAGCACTTCGCCGGACAATTGGTGCAGGGCGCCGTGCGCGAAAGGGTAGGCGGCGCGCCGCAAGCTCTTCGCGGCGAGCACCGCGTGGTGGGCGATCGCGCCGAGCGCGAGGATTGCGCGCAGCCGCGGCAAGGCGTGGAGCTCGGCGGCGAGAAAGGGTCGGCACGCGGCGATCTCGGTCGTCTCGGGCTTGTTCTGCGGCGGCACGCAGCGCACCGCGTTGGTGATCCGCGCGCGCTCGAGCGTCAACCCGTCGGCGGTGTGGCCAGCATAGTCACCGCTGGCGAGCCCGAACTTGCGCAGGGTCGCGTAGAGCAGGTCGCCGGCATAGTCGCCGGTGAACGGCCGCCCGGTGCGGTTGGCGCCGCGCAACCCCGGAGCGAGCCCGACGATCAAAAGCTCGGCGGTGCTCGCCCCAAAGGGCGGCACCGGGGCGTTGAACCACTCGGGATGCGCCGTGCGCTGCTGGGCGCGAAACCCGGCGAGCCGAGGGCACAGCGGGCAATCGGGCGATGGCGGCGCAAAGCCCGGCGCTGCACTCATCCCCTTCGGCTCACTCGCTGTCGACCGGCTCGCCGCGCGAGCGCGCCATGTCGTCGCGCGGAACATGAGCACGCGCGATGTTTGGCGCCAGTTCCTGTAGCTCGACAAAGCTGTCCGCCTGGCGACGCAGATCGTCGGAGGCCATCGGCGGCGACGAGCGGATCGTCGACACGACCGACACGCGCACGCCGCGGCGCTGCACCGCCTCGACCAGGCGGCGGAAGTCACCGTCGCCGGAAAACAGGATGGCATGGTCCATGTGCTGAGCCATTTCGAGCATGTCGATCGCCAGCTCGATATCCATGTTGCCCTTGATTCGCCGCCGACCCATCGCGTCGGTAAATTCCTTGGTCGGCTTGGTGACCATTGTGTAGCCGTTATAGTCGAGCCAATCGACGAGCGGCCGAATCGGCGAGTATTCTTGGTCTTCCATCAGTGCCGTATAGTAAAACGCACGGATTAGGCGCCCTTTTGATCGAAAAAGATCAAGTAATTTTTTGTAGTCGATGTCGAACCCGAGGCCTCGCGCGGCGGAATAAAGGTTGGCGCCGTCAATGAATATGGCAATGCGCTCTTGCGGATAGAAAATCATCTGAAACTCCGGAAAATTTGGTAAAGTCTCTGAAGTGTCATCCGCCGCCGAAACGGCGTCAAGGCGACTGTTTGTCAAGCGAGCGCAAGTGATCCTGATCGGCATCGGCAGCAACCTCGCGGCGCCGCCGGCTGCGACTCCGCTGGAAACTGCGCGGGCGGCCCTGCCGGCGCTCGCGGCGCCGCACCTTCAACCCTTCGCGTGCTCCGCCTGGTACGAATCGGCGCCGCTGCCTGTTTCGGACCAGCCGTGGTTCGTCAACGCGGTCGCTTTTATCGCGACGGATCTGGAGCCGGCGACATTGCTCGATCGGCTGCTCGACGTCGAAGCCCGTTTCGGCCGCATCCGCGGCGAGCGCGATGCCGCCCGCACGCTCGATCTCGACCTGCTCGACTATGACGGCCTGATCGTCGACACGCCGGGGCTCACTTTGCCGCACCCGCGCCTGCACCTGCGCCGCTTCGTGCTGGAGCCGCTAGGCGAGATCGCGCCCGACTGGCGCCATCCGCTGTCCGGGCTGAGCGCGACCGAGCTGCTGGGTCGCCTGCCGCCCGGCCAAAAGGTACGCCGCCTCGATGACTGAAGCCGCTGTTATGCGCCGCGCAACTCAAGGTGCAACTTGGTATGCGCCGCGAGCAATTGTGATTGACCGGCGAGGCCGATATAACCGGCGCCGCGTCGGCCCGTCTTGGCCGTCGTCTCATTGTTACCCGCGGTGATGCGATGACCGGTTACGACGCAGCTCGCGTCAACATGATCGAGCGGCAGCTTCAGCCCAACAAGGTCACCGACGGGCGCGTGATCAATGCTTTCGCCAGCATTCATCGCGAGCTGTTCGTGCCCGAGCGGCTGCGCGCGATCGCCTATTCCGATACCGACCTGCCGCTCGGCGACGGCCGCTATGTGATGGCGCCGATGGTCGCGGCGCGGCTGCTGCAGGCAGCGGAGGTCGCGCGCACCGACAACGCGCTCGTCGTCGGCGCCGGGGTCGGTTATGAGGCCGCGCTGATCGCGCTGCTCGGCCGCGGCGTCGTCGCGCTGGAGCAGGATGGCGAGCTCGCCCGGCAGGGCAGGGCGGCGCTGGTCGAGCACCGTCTCGCCACGGTCAATTTTGTTGAGGACGCGCAGGCACAGGCCAGTCGCATGCGGCCCGCCTACGACGTGATCTTCTTCGGCGGCGCGGTCGCCGAGATTCCCCCAGAAATTTCCGCTCAGCTCTCCGAGGGGGGCCGCATGGTCGCCGTGGTCAAGCCCGATAACGGCCCCGGTCAAGCGATGCTGACAACGCGGACTGGCGGAGTCCTCGCCGCGCGCGTTATGTTTGACGCGGCGACACCGCTGCTTCCCGGCTTTGCCCGCAAGCCGGCTTTCGTGTTTTGAGGATTTGATGTCTGAGCCGACCCAGCAGGTGCTCCCGATGTCGGCCAGATTGGCTCGCCCGCTCACCAGACGTCTGTCGGGGGCGGCTGCCGGCGTGGCGCTTGCGGTCGCCATCGGCGCGGCGCCGGTTTCGGCGCAGACCCTGACCGAAGCGTTCGCCTATACCTACAACACCAACCCGCAGCTTCTCGCGCAGCGCGCCCTGTTGCGCCAAACCGATGAGAACGTGCCGCAGGCGCTCTCCAACTGGCGCCCTACGGTAACCTTCACCGGCGAGGCCGGGACCAATCGCGGCGATCTTAACGAGGGCAATGGCGATGTTTATTCGTCGTTCCTGACGAAAGAGCTGAACCTCCAGCTCACCCAACCGGTCTACCGCGGCGGCCGCACCGAGGCGCAGACGAAGCAGGCGATCAATTTGGTGCAGTCGGCTCGCGCCCAGACGCTCGCCGTCGAGACGACGGTCTTCCAGGCGGTTTCGCAGGCCTTTTTTGACACCTTTCGCGATCAGGCCCTGGTCGAGGTCAACAAAAACAACGAGGCGGTGCTCAAGAAGCAGCTCGACGCGACGCGCGACCGGTTTCGCGTCGGCGAGGTGACCCGCACCGATGTCGCGCAAGCCGAATCCTCGCTCGCCCAAGCCACCGCCAACCGCATCGCATCGGAAGGCCAGCTCGAGGTCAGCCGGGCCGAATACACGCGCGCCGTCGGCCACCCGCCGGGCCGGCTGATTCTGGCGAAGGAACGGCCGGTCTTGCCGGCGAGCCGCGACGAGGTGCTGGCGCTCGCCGCCACGGACAATCCGAATGTGATCTCGGCGATCTTCACCGAGGCGGCGGCGCGCGACAATGTCGACGTCGTGCGCGGGCAGCTCCTGCCACAGATCTCGATCGTCGGCGATTTGAACCGCAGCTATGCACCGTCGATCACGCTGCACACCGCGCGCGAGGATACCGGCTCGGTGGTCGCGCAGATTACGATGCCGCTTTACGAAGGCGGCGCGATCTATTCGCAGACCCGCCAGGCCGAGCAAGCTGTCGGCCAACGCCGCAGCCAGGTCGACGACGCCCGCCGCGCCGCGGTCCAGACCGCGACGCAAAGCTGGGAGACGCTGATGTCGGCGCGCGCCGCGGTCGCCTCGTTCGGCCAGGCGGTCAAGGCGGCGCAGATCGCGCTCGAAGGCACGCAGCAGGAGGCGCTGGTCGGCTCGCGCACGGTGCTCGACGTGCTGATCTCCGAGCAGCAGCTGTTCACTACCGAATCGCAACTCGTCGGCGCCCAGCACGACGCGTCGGTCGCCGAATTCAATGTCGCGGCGGCGATCGGCCGACTGATCGCTCCGGAACTCAAGCTGCCGGTCCAGCTTTACGACATGGACGCCCATTATCGGGCGGTAAAGGACAAGCTGTACGGCTTTGGCGGCGGCCTCAAGGAATAGGCGCCGTTGCGCCGCCCGGCTCGGTTCCACATGTTAAAGACGATTCCCCGCAACCGCGGGCGCAGGTGATTTGCGATGTCCGATATAAAATCCTCCCCCGAACCGTCGATGGACGAAATCCTGGCCTCGATCCGACGCATTCTCGCCGAGGACGAGCACGTCGTGACGCGCCCGGCGCCGCGAGCGCGCGCAAATGATGATGTGCTCGACCTGACCGAGGCGCTCGGCGACGATGGGACGGTGCAGCATATCGCGCCGTTCCGGCTGGTGACACCGCAGGCGCCTCCGCCAGCTCAGCCCGATAGCCCCCTGCCCGATGGCCGGATCGAGCCGGCCGCGCCGCGTCCCGAGGGCGCGGAGGCGGCGCCGCGATTAGTGTCGGATACCGCCTCGGACGCCGTGGCGGCATCGTTCGCGCGGCTTGCCAGCATGCCGCGCCGCGACGAGCTCGATCGCCCGCTCGACGATCTCGTGCGCGAGACGTTGCGGCCGCTGTTGCAGGCCTGGCTCGACGAGCACCTGCCCGATCTGGTCGAGCGGCTGGTGCGGGCGGAGATCGCGCGGGTGGTCGGCGCGAGCCGACCGTTGACGCCGTGACGCTCGAGAAGACCTACCGGCCGGACGAGGTCGAGCCGCGGCAATACGCGGCGTGGGAGCGCTCGGGCGGGTTCGCCGCGCAGCCGGGCAGCGCCAAGCGGCCTTTCACGATCATGATGCCGCCGCCGAATGTCACCGGCAGCCTGCATATGGGCCACGCGCTGACCTTCACCTTGCAGGACATCCTCATCCGCTTCGAGCGGATGCGCGAGCGCGACGCGCTGTGGCAGCCGGGCACCGACCATGCCGGCATCGCCACTGAGATCGTCGTCACCAACCAGCTCGCCGAACAGCAGATCGACAAGCACGCGCTCGGCCGCGACAAATTCATCGAGCGCGTCTGGGAATGGAAGGCCGAATCGGGGGGCACAATCGTCAACCAGCTGCGCCGGCTCGGCTGCTCACCCGATTGGCCGCGCGAGCGCTTCACGATGGACCCCGGCCTCGCCGCCGCGGTGCGCAAGGTGTTCGTGCAGCTCTATCGCGAGGGGCTCATCTACCGCGACAAGCGGCTCGTCAACTGGGATCCGGAGATGCACACCACCATCTCCGACCTCGAGGTCGACAGCCGCGAGACCAAGGGTCAGCTGTGGCACATCCGCTATCCCGTGGAGGGCGAGGCCGGGCGCTACATCGTCGTCGCGACGACCCGGCCGGAGACGATGTTCGGCGACACCGGCGTCGCGGTGCATCCCGACGACGAGCGCTTCGCCGATCTGGTCGGCAAGATGGCGCGCTTGCCTCTGGTCGGCCGGCTGATCCCGATCGTCGCCGACGAATACGCGGACCCGGAGATGGGCAGCGGCGCGGTCAAGATCACCCCGGCGCATGATTTCAACGATTTCGAGGTCGGCCGCCGGCATAACCTCGCGATGATCAACATCTTCGACGCGGACGCGCGGCTCAACGACAATGCACCGGAGGCCTATCGCGGCCTCGATCGCTTCGTCGCGCGCAAACGCGTGCTGGCCGACCTCGAAGCGGTGGGCCTCATCGAGGAAATAGACGATCACACGCTGATGGTGCCGCACCACGACCGCTCGGGCGTGGTGATCGAGCCGTGGCTGACCGACCAGTGGTACTGCAACGCCGGGGTGCTCGCGAAGCCGGCGATCGAAGCGGTCGAGACCGGGCAGACGGTCTTCGTACCGCGGCAATGGGAGAACACGTTCTTCGAGTGGATGCGCAACATCCAGCCGTGGTGCATTTCGCGCCAGCTGTGGTGGGGGCATCAGATCCCGGCCTGGTACGCGCCCGACGGTACGGTCCTCGTCGCCGAGGACGAAGCGGCGGCGCACGCCGAGGCCGAGACCAAATTCGGCCCCGGCGTGGCGTTGCGCCGCGACGCGGACGTGCTCGACACCTGGTTCTCGTCGGCGCTGTGGCCGTTCTCGACGCTCGGCTGGCCCGAACCGACGCCGGAAGTGGCGCGCTATTATCCTGGCGACGTGCTGGTCACCGGGTTCGACATCATCTTCTTCTGGGTGGCCCGGATGATGATGATGGGGCTGCATTTCCGCGGCGAGGTACCGTTCCGCACGGTCTATATCCACGCGCTGGTGCGCGACGAGCGCGGCCAGAAGATGTCGAAATCGCGTGGCAACATCATCGACCCGCTCGACCTGATCGGCCGCTATGGCTGCGACGCGCTGCGTTTTACCTTGTCGGCGCTGACCGCGCCCGGCCGCGACATCAAGCTCGCCGAGAGCCGGGTCGAGGGCTACCGCAACTTCGTGACGAAGCTGTGGAACGCCGCGCGCTACGCCGAGATGAACGGGGCCAGGTTCGATCCCGGCTTTGACCCGCGCGTCTGCTGCCACACGGTCAACCGCTGGATCGCCAGCGCCACGCGCGATTGCGCGCTGGCGGTGACGCAGGCGCTGGAAGCCTACCGCTTCGACGAGGCGGCGAACCGGCTCTATGCGTTTGTCTGGGGCACGTTCTGCGACTGGTATCTCGAATTCTCCAAGCCGATCCTGCAGGGCGACGACGCGGCCGCGCAAGTCGAGACCAAGGCAATGATCGGCTGGGTGCTGGCGCAGATCGTCCATCTGCTGCACCCCATCATGCCGTACGTCAGCGAAGAGGTCTGGTCACAACTTGGCGGCAAGGACGCCGGTCTGCTTCTGACGGGTAGGTGGCCCCAGCTCGCGCTCGATCTGCACGACCCCGAGAGCGCCGCCGAGATGGAGTGGGTCGTCGCGGCGATCTCGGCGATCCGCGCGGTGCGCAACGAGATCAATGTGCCGGCGGGGGCGCGGGTGCCGCTCCTCGTCAAGGATGCCGACCGCGCGGTGGCGGCGCGGCTCGACCGCCATCGGGAGCACATATTGCGCCTCGCGCGGGTCGAGAGCATCGAGCTCGCCGAGACCGCGCCGTCCGGCAGCGTGTCGGTGGTGGTCGAGGGCACGAGCCTCATCCTGCCGCTCGGCGATGTTGTCGATCTCGGCCAGGAAAAGGCGCGGCTCGGCAAGGAGATCGGACGGCTCGACGCAGACCTCGCCAAATTCGCCGCCAAGCTCGGCAACCCCGGCTTCCTGGCCAAGGCCAAGCCCGAGATTGTCGACGAGCAGCGCGAGCGCGAGGCCGACACCCGCCGCGACCGCGATCGCCTCAAGGCTGCCTACGAGCGCCTGGAGGCGGTGTAAGGGGAGCGCGGGCGTTTCGCCCGCTCTTTGACGCCCCGGACGGACGCGGCCCTTTTCAGCCCGCTTTCTTTTCGTGCTCCATCGCCGCGCGCAGAATCGCGTTGATTCGCGTCTGGTAGCGCGGATATTTGCGAAAATGCGCCAGCACGTCGGTATCGAGCCGAATGCTGATCTGCTCCTTCGGCTTCGGCATGACGAGGGTTGCGCCGGCGAACCAATCCTCGTCGACGATCGGCGGAGCATCGGGGTCGTCGCGGACGGCTGCCTCGATTTCCTCATCGGTCAGCGCATCGAATGCGCTCCAGTCAAAAGAGCTATCGCCTTCATTACCGCTGGATCGTTTTTTGGTAGAAGCGTTGCTCACGGAAATTGGCCTTTCGTGCAGAGATGATGCGTCGTTTGGTTCCGCGCCATGTGAAGATCACTGCGATAATCCGGCTGCCTATCTCGCCGAACGCCTGTATTCGGATTTCGCCGTAGGCACGCCTACCATCGAGTCGCTCGACAACGTTTCCTTGCCAAATTCGAATTGCCATCGAAAAATCAACGTGATGCTTTGCAAGATTTGTTTGCGCTTTAATTGGGTCCCATTCGAATTCATCCATAAAGTCTCCAGGAAGCTCGCAATCGGGGCGGTCTTCTAGAAACGGCGTTCGAGAGGTTTAACGTCTACCGCTCGGTTTCTGGTATGACAACATACAAGTGTATTGACAACTGTCAAGTGTGCGATACTCCGATACTCTCCAATAGGTTGGTGTCATGCGATCGATAAGGAAGGTTCCGTGACCCTGCGTACCGACGATCTCGTCGAGGCCGGCCTTGTCGCGCCCGGGCGGCTCGGCGAGTTGCAGCAGGTCGCGGCGCAGTTCGCGGTGGCGCTGACAGACGAGCTGGCGGGGCTGATCGATCCGGCCGATCCAGCCGACCCGATCGCGGCGCAATTCGTGCCCAGCGCCGCCGAGCTTCAAACCGCTGACGAAGAGCGGGCCGACCCGATCGGCGATGAGCGCTGGTCGCCGGTGCCGGGCATCGTGCATCGCTATCCTGACCGGGTGCTGTTGAAGCCGAGCCTCATCTGCCCGGTCTATTGCCGGTTTTGCTTTCGGCGCGAACAGATCGGCTCGCGGGGCGCGGTGCTCGGGCGGGCGGAGCTCGACCGGGCCTATGCCTACATAAGCGGGCGGCCGGAAATCTGGGAGGTCGTCGTCACCGGGGGCGACCCGTTCCTGCTGACGCCGCGCCGCATCGCGGCGATCGTCGGCGCGCTGGCGGATATCGATCATGTCCAAGTCATCCGCTTTCACACCCGCGTGCCGATCGTTGATCCGCGCCGGATTGGCGCCGCGCTGGTCGCGGCGCTGGCGGCCGACAAGGCGGTCTATGTCGTGGTCCACGCCAACCATCCGCGCGAATTGACCGAGGCGGTCAAGGCGGCGGTGACGCGGCTGACGCGCGCCGGGATTCCGGTGCTGTCGCAGAGCGTGCTGCTGCGCGGAGTCAACGACGACGCGGCGGTGCTGGAGCAGCTGTTCCGCGCGCTCGTCGCGATGCGGGTCAAGCCCTATTACCTGCATCACCCCGATCTCGCGCGCGGGACCGGGCATTTCCGCGGCGATATCGCGGATGGGCAGCTTCTGATGCGTGAGCTGCGCCGCCGCGCGTCGGGGCTCTGCCAGCCGACTTACGTGCTCGACATTCCCGGCGGCCACGGGAAGGTGCCGATCGGGCCGGGCTGGCTGCGTCGCGACGGCGATCGCTGGCTGGTCGAGGACAGCGCCGGCGCGTGCCACCGCTATCCGCCGACAAACGGCGAAAAGGCGTGAGCAAAGGGCGCGGCGGCGCGGCTTCCGGCGGGCTGTTGACGCTCGTCGTCGGCGACGATGCGCTGGCGATCAGCACCGCCGCGGAAATCTGCCGGCTGCCGGAGCATCGCGTCACGGTGCTCGGACCGGGGGGCGAGGAATTCGCCGCATCAGCGATGGCGGTCGGCGCGAGCTTTGTCGCCGGGCGCGCCGACAGCAGCGACAGCCTGGACCGCGCCGGCGTTGGCAGCGCGACGACGATTATCGCGGTGTCGCGTGACGACCAGCTCAACCTGCACGCCGCGCTGCTCGCGCGCGACGTCAATCCGCGCATTCGGATCGTGCTGCGCCAGTTCAACCGCACGCTCGCCCACAAGATCGAGCAGAACTTGCCCGACAGCGCGGTGCTGTCGCTGGCCTGGCACTCGGCGGCGAGTTATGCCGCGACCGCGCTCGATCCGTCGTGCTTTCGCGGCCTGCAATTTCCCGAGCCGGACGGTCCGCTGACCGGTTTTGTCGAGCGCATCGCCGCCGATGACGACATTGTCGGCCGCAATGTCGCCGAGGTCGAGGCGGCGCTCGGCGCGCGGGTCGTCGCGATCAACGGCGACACGGCGATCGACCGCCAGTCGCACGTCCCGTGGCGCGCGCGGCTCTGCCTTTACGGCGCGATCGAGCAATTGCTGAAATCGGCGCCGCCGCCGCCCGGCGCGGGGGACGAGCCGCTGTCCGGGGCCGGTATCGGCGCACGGCGATCGCCGATGCGCTGGCGCTTCGTCCGGGCCAACCCTTATCTGTGGTCGTTTGCCAGCGCGGCTTTCGTGATTTTCTGCCTCGGTACGATTCATTTCCGCGCCGCGTTCAAGGTCGATTGGCTGACCGCCGCCTATTTCGTCCTGGCGACGATGACGACGACCGGCTACGGCGATATCACCCCCGACCGCGGTCATGTGCTCGACGTCGTCATGGCGATGGTGCTGATGCTGTCGGGCATCGCCTTTACCGGCGTCTTCATCGCCTTCGCCGCGTCGCTGTTGACCCGCGCGCAATGGGTCCGGGCGCAGGGTTTGCGCCGCGTTCGCCGGCGCGGCCACATCGTCGTCTGTGGCGCGGGCAGCATCGGCGCGGGGGTCATCGAGCTGCTGCTCGGCTTCGGCAAGCCGCTCGTCGTCGTCGAGGCGACGCCCGACCCGGCGATGGTCGAGCGCGCCCGCGACCTCGGCTTCGACCTGCTGACCGGCGACGCGAGCCGCGACGACACGCTCGATCTGTGCAATCTCGACGCGGCGCACAGCCTGATCGCGCTGACCAATTTCGATACGCTGAACCTCGAGATCGCGTTGGGCGCGCGCGCCCGCAACCCGAACATGCCGATCGTGCTGCGCATCGCCGAGGCGAGCTTTGCCGCGTCGATCGCCCGCCATTTCGACTTCCGCACGACATATTCCGCCGCGGCCCTCGCGGCGCCGGCCTTCGCGGGGCTGGCGCGCATGCCCGGAGCGCGCGGCCGCATCACCTTCGACGGCCAGGAATTCGCGATCGGCGAGTACCGGCTGCGGAGCGGTTCGGAGCCGCCGCCGGGGGCGATCCCGATCGCGGTCGCGCGCGAGAAGGGGCTGGCGCTGATCCACCATTTTTCCGGGCTTGAACCGGGCGATCGGGTGCTGGCGCTGATGCCGCTCGTCCAGTTCGAGCCTGTCGCGGAGCCGAAAATAGAAAGACTTCCCTCGGCATCGTCCTAATTAACGATCAATTTGATGGATTTTTGGGCGCGGTCCAGTGATGGTCCCGCCATGTCATTGAACAAGCTAGACCGTGCCGAGTTGCGGCGTCAGCGCCGCTATATGACCCCGACCTTCGAGGTGATCGTCGAGTGCGAGATGTTCCGCTCGCACGATGTCTCGATGGGCGGCGTCCACCTCGACGGGGTCTTCGAGGGCGTGCCCGTCGGGACTCCGGTCGAAGGCTGGATCGCGCTGCCCGGGTTGGCCCGCGCCTTTGCCTTTTCGGGCGAAATCCTGCGCACCGACACCGCGACCGGCAACACCGTCGTGCGCTTCGACGATATCGAGCCCGAGACGGCGGCGTTTTTCGACCAGGCGGTCGCCTGTCGCCTGCACTAGCGGACGGCTAGCCTCCCAGTTCGCACCAGATCGGCGTGTGGTCGGAGGCGCGTTCCTTGCCGCGCGGCGATTTGTCGATGTCGCAACCGACCACTCTGTCGGCGGCGTGCGGCGAGAGCAGCAAATGGTCGATGCGCAACCCCTCGTCGCGGTGCCAACGGCCGGCCTGATAGTCCCAATAGGTGTATTTATGCGGCTCGCGGTGGAACACGCGATAGGCGTCGACCAGACCCTGGTGGAGCAGCGAGCGAAACCGCGCGCGCGCCTCGATCCGGCATAGCGCGTCGTCGCGGAACGCGACCGGGTCGTAGACGTCGTCGTCGGTCGGGCAGATGTTGTAGTCGCCGGCCAGCACGAACGGGATCTCGCGGCGCAGCAGCCCGGCGGCGTGCGCGTTGAGCCGGTCCATCCAGCCGAGCTTGTAGGTGAACTTGTCGGTGTCGGACGGGTTGCCGTTGGGCAGGTAGATCGAGGCCACCCGAGCCTCGGCGCCGGGCGGGCCGAAGCTCGCTTCGAGGTAGCGCGCGTGGTCGTCGCCGTCATCGCCCGGCAGGCCGTAGACCAATTCGCGCGCCGGCTCCTTCGAGAGCAGCGCCACGCCGTTATAGGCGCGCTGGCCGAGCGCCTCGACCTTGTAGCCGAGCGTCGCCACTTCGAGCCGTGGGAAATCGTCGGCGAGGCACTTGATCTCCTGCAGGCACAGCACGTCGGGCTGCGCGTTCTTCAGGAAATCCATCAAATGCGGCAGCCGGACCTTGACCGAATTGACGTTCCAGGTCGCGATCTTCATAGCCCGTTCCTTCGCATCGCCATGCCCCGTCGAGTGTCACGGACCAGAGGTTGAAACGCTTCCTTTTTCGTCATCCCCGGGCTCGTCCGGGGATCCACGTGGATGGCCGGGACAAGCCCGGCCATGACGAAGGGAGAAGAGGATTCAATCTGATCGAATATTGCTCTAGCGGCGAGGGGATTTGCAGCGCCAGCCGCAAAGGGGTGGGGGCTGGCGCTGGGGGTTTTATCTCAAGCGGGCGCCTCCCTCGCGCCGTCGCCGAAACAATAATAGGCCAGCAGCATCGCCGGCGACGCCGTGGCGAGCGAGGGCGGTTCGCCGCGCATCCGCTCGGCGAGCGTGCGCATTTCCGTGAAAAACGGCTCGCGCGGGTCGACGCGGAGAGGCCGCGGCATCGCCCGCGGTGGCGGCGGTTCGAGCGCTTCGTAGCGATGCAAGCTCACCGCTTCCGCCGGATCGATGCCGGCGCGTTCGAGGCCTTCGCGGATCAGCGACGCGACCGCCTTGCGGGCCTTGTGCAAGCCTTCTTCGCGCTCGGCCTCGGCGGACCAGGCGCGCACGATCGCCGCGACGCGCGCGAGTCGGCGCTCAAAGGATTTAAACCGGCTCACCTTCTGCCTCCGTTTGGCCGTCCTCCATTTGGCCGTCCTCCACTTGGCGCTCCAGCGCGGCGAGGCGCTGGTCGAACTCGCTGGCCTCGACCGCCCGCAACGCGGTCTCGACCATGCGGGCAAGCTCGGCGGCGTCGAATGGGGTGATCGCGCCCTCGGCGGCGGCGCGGGCGATCGCGCGCATCGCCGGGGCGAAATCGGCGGCGGCGTTGATCTCGGGCAGCGCGACGGGATGGGTGCGCGCGCGGCGCGGCACGATGCGCTCGACGGCGAGCTTTAGCATCGCCGGGTCGCCTTCCAGCGCGCGCTCGACGAGCTTGCGCGTCAGCGCCTCGGCCTCGCCGTCGAGCAGCGCCTCGGCAAGCTGCGTCGCGGCGTTGCGCGACCCAAGCGCCCGCCCGGCGGGATTGCCCGATTGCCCCTTCGCGAACGGCCGCCCCGGCCCGGGCCTTCGCTGTTTCTGCAGCGGATTTGCAGCCATGGATCCTCCTCGCGATTGTGCGCGCCGCCGGTAGAGAGGCGCGATAATCACAACGGTAAAATATGATTATGGCAATTCTGTAGGCGGCCGCCCGAGCCGGCTTCGCGCCGATTTCGGTCATTCGGTGAGTTCAGCAGAATCCGGCGGCCTCGACCCGCAGCGGGACATCGCGAACGGCTTTAACAGCCAATCTGGTATAGCGTATCACCCTGAGGCGAAGGTCACGGAGCTGGGATAGAATGGATCGGCCGTTCGATGAACCAAATGAAAGGGCTAAGCATAGATTGTCGAAATGAGGGGATTGAAACCCGTTGCAATGATAATTCCTGGCTCTTATACATGCCACAAAGCCGACGAAGAATAGGCACAAGATCACTAATCAACATAGCGCCAGTAGGTCGGCGGCTTCACGGTCGACGGCATGCCGCGGATTTGCTTGCTTCGTTCGTCCGGCGCCCCGGCTCCATCAAGGATTCGGCCTACATCGTCTACGATCGAGCGGTTTTTAGCGAAGATGGTGTGGCCAAACCCGAAGATTTCCTTCCCGATCGCGGAAGCGTCGATCGTGTCCAGATTGGGGACAACCAGCGGATGACCGGCCAGCACGTCTCCGGCGCGCGGTGACTCAGCGATCTTGCGCGACAACTGAAGCGCGCGATCAAACTGCGACGCATAGAGTGTCACCCGACTGGCTACGTTTTTTATACGCCGCGCGAGCAGGTGGAAGATGTCGCGATCAACATCGGGGGCAGCCAGAATCACTTGCGCAATCTTCCGTGTGAGGACGCCTTTAGTGGAGAGTGCATCCACGACGATCTGATTTCCCATGCTGTGCGCTATCACGTGCACGGTTGATACGTTCGCATCAATGCGCAAGAGGTTCAGCAGGTCGACGAATCCGTCGCGCGAGAACAGGGCGCTGTCCCGATCGTAGAAATAGGCGGGCAGGCCACCGCGCGATGGCCATGAGAACAGCACCGGTACGCCCGGAAACTGCAGATCGTGTACGATCTGCGCCATTCGATAGGCGGCATCGTCGAACGGCGTGCTGAAGCCATGCACGAAGACCAGCGCCTGATCTTGCCCCCAACCCTTGACGTCGTTGATGAAGTCTGCCCGACTTAGGAGCGATCTCTTCTTGATGATGAAGTCCTTTTTCGGATTTGCCGGCCGCCATCGGACGGTGAATCCAAAAGGAAGAGGGAAGCCCCCTGGGCGCTCTAACCCGCCCAGTACATGCGTAGGCGGTACGGTGACCGCGAGCTTACCAAAGCTCAGCTCATCACAGCGGGCGTCGGTGAAGATTGCAGACCGCTCGGTATTAGGGCAGCGCGTGGTGGCAAAGAACATATCGACATTGCTTGGGTCGGTGTCGCTGTACGTCACGGGATACGTGATGATCTTGCTCGTCGGCGCCTGTGAAACCTTGACCTTGATCGTGTCGGGCACACGCATCTTACCGACTGACAACGCCTCCCATGTCGAGGCATCGGGGATTCCGCTGACGGCAATGCCAGCCTCCTTTTGAAAGGACAGCAGCGCATTCTGGGTGCGGGGACCAAATATCCCATCGACCGTCCCGAGGTCGAAATCATGAGTGTGGAGCGAATGTTGCAGAGCGGTGACATCGGTTCCGATCATCTGCGGCCCGATCGCGCCAGCTGCAAGTTCGTCCGACGAGAACACTACCGCCGTACGATCGCGCTTACCCAGCGCGAAGGTTCGCAAGCCTGCCGCCATCGTATCGAGATCGGGCGTTCCCTGCCCGATCACAACTGACTGCACGGTTGGCCCCAGGGCGCGACGCGTGCGTAAGAGCCTTGGAGGCAGGTCGATGTCCAGCGGAATCAGGTCGATGTCCAGCGGAGTCAGGTCGATGTCCAGCGGAGTCAGGTCGATGTCCGGCGGAGTCAGGTCGATGTCCGGCGGAGTCAGGTCGATGTCTAGCGTCGCAACGAGCACATGCGGGGGGGCATTATCGGGATCGAGGGTCAGAATCGTCGGCAAATCGACGTCGGTCGGCAGCGGCGCGGTTGCTTGCGGCCAGCGCAGCGCTAAGACCTGATCGAAGGCGCGAGGGGTGATCTTGATGTCGCCACTGCCCCGTGCGCTAAGCAACAACATCTTGCGGCCTGTTACTGACTGGCAGAACCCTACCCGTCGCACGCCGCGCGGCTGCTGGAAGACCACGATACAGCCGGTGCGCGGCTCCCTTAGTGCTCGGCCGAAGGCGCCGTAGCTTTCTGCATCCAGCTTGCCTGAACTTTCATATCCGGCAAGGCGCAGGCAGGCGCCCACGAAAGCAACGTTCCAGACCGCGTCACGAGGCCTACCGGTTGGCGATTCGATTAATGCTGCGGCCTTGTCGACCATGAGATCGCCAACCGCCCCATGGGCCTCGGCCAGCGATCGAAAGAACGCAGCGATCGAAAGCCACGGAACACCCACGGCTTCTCTCCCTGGTTGTCTGGCCAACGTTACCCGCGGTGCGGGTAGTCGGCTTCATCCTCTCGCTTCCCATCCAATTAGGCAACAAGTTCGACCGCAAAGGGGGCAATAGCCGTCGTCTGACGCGGGCGAGCGGGAACAGGTAGCAGCCGGCGGTTGATCTCCAGGCGAGTCCGGTCGGGATTGCCGCGGCGCGCTCCGCGCGCCTTGCAATGGCAATTGTGGCTAGAGCCGTATCTGGTTGATTGCATCAGTCTTTGTCGCCTTGGCCGGGCTTGACCCGTGGGCCTGCGGCCCACGGACTTGATCCGCGGGCATCCACGGTCTTCCGGCTCGAACGTTAGCGAATTAAGACGTGGACCCCCGGGTCAAGCCCGGGGGAGGCGATTTTGGTTGGGCCTTTCAATCCTATTGGTCAGGCTCTACGCGATCGAGAAGGAGTTGCCGCAGCCGCAGGACGAGGCGGCGTTGGGGTTGCGGATCTGGAACGAGGCGCCCATCAGGTCCTCGACGAAATCGACTTCGGCGCCGTTGAGCAGGTCGAGCGACACATCGTCGACGATGACGGCGACCCCGTCGCGCTCGAACACCCGGTCGTCGGGGTTGGTCTGGTCGTCGAACGTCAACCCATACTGAAAGCCGGAACAGCCGCCGCCCGATACGGCGATGCGCAGATTGGCGCCGCCGACCTGCTCCTGCTCGCGCAGAAAGGCGATGCGCTTGGCCGCGCTCTCGGTCACGGTGATGTTGCGCTCGCCGGTTTCGCTCATCGTCTCGCTCATCCGCTTCCGCTCCATCTCGCCCGCGCCGTCGCAGCGGTGTATTTAGTCAGTGATGAACGATCATACCACCCTGCGGACACGAACGGCAGAGACCGCGCCGGAAGACCGGCTGGCGCTGCTCGAGGCGCTCGAGAAGAAGGTGCTGTGGCTGTCGACGTGGATGATCCACAACGCCAACCATATCCGCCCGAGCCGCGATGGGCTCAAGGTCGGCGGGCACCAGGCGTCGAGCGCGTCGGTGGCGACGGTGATGACCGCGCTCTATCTCGACGTGATGCGGCCGCAGGACCGGGTCGCGGTCAAGCCGCACGCCGCGCCGGTGTTCCACGCGCTGCAATATTTGCTGGGTCACCAGACCCGCGACAAGCTCGAACGCTTCCGCGCGCTCGGCGGCGCCCAAGCCTATCCGTCGCGCAGCAAGGACGGCGAGCATCTGGTCGATTTCTCGACGGGCTCGGTCGGGCTCGGGGTCGGGGTGACGCTGTTCGCCTCGCTGGCGCAGGATTACGTGCGCCTCCACGGCCTGTCGCCCGAGGGCAGCGAGCGCGGCCGCATGATCGCGCTGGCCGGCGACGCCGAGCTCGACGAGGGCAATATCTTCGAGGCGCTGTTCGAAGGCTGGAAGCACGATGTCCGCGATCTGTGGTGGATCATCGACTACAACCGCCAGAGCCTCGACGCGGTCGTCTCCGACCGGCTGTTCGGGCGCATCGACGCGCTGTTCGAGCTGGTCGGCTGGCGCGTCATCACTTTGAAATACGGCCGCAAGCTCGAAGCCGCCTTCGCCAGGCCGGACGGCGCGCATCTGCGCGAGTGGATCGACGCCTGCCCGAACTCGCTCTACTCGGCGCTGGTCTACAAAGGCGGGGAGGGGTGGCGCGAGCATTTGCTGCGCGACCTCAACCGCTATCCCGGCATCCGCGCGATCCTCGACGAGCACGACGACGGCGCGCTGCACGCGCTGATGACCAATCTCGGCGGCCACGACATGGAAACCGTGCTCGACGCGTTCCACAGCATCACCGACGACCGCCCGACCTGCTTTATCGCCTATACGATCAAAGGCTACGGGCTGCCGCTCGCGGGTCACAAGGACAACCATGCCGGGCTGATGAACCCGGCGCAGATGGCCTCGTTCCAGACGGCGATGGGGGTGCCGGGGGGCCAGGAATGGGAGCCGTTCTCCGGGCTCGACCTGCCGGCCGAGGCGCTCGACGCCTTCCTGCGCTCGGTGCCGCTGGCGGGAAGCGCGACGCGGCGCATCGAGACGCCGCGCATCGCCGTGCCCGACGAGATCGCGCCGCCGCGCGCCAAGCGGCAATCGACCCAGGAGGCGTTCGGCCGCATCCTCGGCGGCATCGCCGCCAGCGACAGCGACCTGGCGCGGCGCATCGTCACCACCTCGCCCGATGTCACGGTCTCGACCAATCTCGGCGCCTGGGTCAACCGGCGCGGCATTTTCGACCATACCGAGCGGCAGGACACGTTCCGCGAGGAGAATGTGGTCTCGGCCCAGCGCTGGACGATGTCGCCGCGGGGCCAGCACATCGAGCTTGGCATCGCCGAGCACAATTTGTTTCTGCAGCTGGCCGCGCTCGGCCTCGCCGGCCCGCTGTTCGGCGGACGGCTCCTGCCGATCGGCACGCTCTACGACCCCTTCATCAAGCGCGGGCTCGACGCGCTCAACTACGCGCTCTACCAGAATGCGCGGTTCATCCTGGTGGCGACGCCGTCGGGGATCACGCTGGCTCCCGAGGGCGGCGCGCATCAATCGGTGACCGAGCCGCTGATCGGGCTCGCCCAGCCCGGGCTTCTCGCCTTCGAGCCGGCCTTCGCCGACGAGCTCGCGGTGCTGCTGCGCTGGGCCTTCGCCGAGATCCAGGAGGATGACGGCGAGTCGGTGTATTTCCGACTGTCGACGCGGCCGGTCGAGCAGCCCGAGCGGATCGTCGACGCGGCCTTGGCCGAGGCGATCATCGGCGGCGGCTACTGGCTGCGCGAGCCCGGGCCGGATTGCGGATTGGCGATCGCCTATTGCGGCGCCGTGGCGCCCGAGGCGCTCGCCGCGTTCGAGACGATTCGCGAGGACCTGCCGCAAGCGGGTGTCCTCGCGGTCACCTCGCCCGATCGGCTGCACCGCGATTGGCGCGCCGCCGCGGCGAAAGGGAAGCCGGGCCTCGCCGGTCAATTACTTGGCCGTTTGCGGCCCGATGCCGCGATCATCACTGTCGCCGACAGTCATCCGGCGACCCTGTCTTGGCTCGGCAGCGTCGCGCGCCATGCCGTAGTGCCGCTGGGCGTTGATCAATTTGGCCAGTCGGGCGATCTGCCCGATCTCTACCGCTACTATGGTATCGACCAGGACGCGATAGTCGATGCGGCGGCCCGAGCCTGCCTGCGCGACCATTTGCCGGGCAGAATCCCTTCCCTGCTTTAGACTTACGATGCTAGGATGAGACCGGAAGTAGCGCCGCCAAAGCCGTCGCCGCGTCCTCCCGCACCGGGTCCATCAACCGCGCGTTGTTACAGTAGGTTACAAGATTTGCGCTGGCCAGAAAGATGTTTCGAATATAAGGAAATCCTGTTTGGCTTGCAGTAACCAGAATGCCTATATTTTGGTGGCGGCTGGTTAAACCTACGTTATCCCAAATGGATGGATGGTGACCGCTACGGCTATGGATCACGACGACGACGTCGAGCATTTATTTTCGTGGCTGCAGACACCGGAGCTCCGCTACCGGGAGTTTGCTGGCGCTCGCGAAATCACCGATACCATCGTGACTTGGCAAGCCCGGACCAATACCGCGGAAGCGGAGGCGACCGCGCCGGTGGCGCCCCGCGGCAATGTTCAGCTCGCGGAAGAATATCCGGTGGACCAGTTTCCCGATCAGTCCGCGACCGTGGTCGAAATCATACCGGAGCCCGTGACCCGCGGCCCGGCGATGATCGCGCCGATGCCGCCGCCAGCCATTGAGCCGGCGCCATCGGCGAGCCCCGCGGGGCCGTTCGCGCTCGGGGCCGCTGGACGCAGTCCATCGCGGTCACAGATCGAGCAGCCCACGCTGCCGTCTCCGCTGATCCAGACACCGGCGCCACGCCAGGCAGCGGCCCCGACGCCGCCATTGCCGCGGACTTCGGTCGTTCCACCCGCGCCGCCGCCGCGGCCGGCCGTCTCAACCGCCGGCGGCGGCCTATTGGGTGGCGCCTACCGCGAGGCTGGGGCGAATGGTCACGGCGCGGATCCCGGGCCGGTCGCGCCGCCCTCTGTACCGGCCGACAGCCAGCAGCGCCACGAACAGTCGCTCGACGCGGTGTTTGGTCGCCTCTCGGGACGCAACCATCTGCCCGATCCGCGCGATCGGCTGCGGCATATTCCGGGGCTTGGTCCTCCCGCTGGCCGATCGCGCTAAGATGCCAGTCACAGAATGCGCGCCGCGTGCCGGCGTGGTAGGACGGGGCGGCGAAGCGATGGGGGAAACGCCAGGCAACGCGCCCTGGTCGCCGGGGAATCGCGTCTGGGGCCGTGTGCAGCACTTTGCCGTCAGTTGTCGGCCTTGGTAGAAAGGGCTTAGGGGATGCTGGGGCAACTGAGGCGGATCGGCGAATCCGAACTGGCCGGCCAGAACCTAGTGCTGGCGGCGCTGGTTGTCGTCGGCGCCTTCTTCCTTGGCATCGTCATCATCACTCCGCTCGACCTGGTGTCGCAGGCGCTGTTCGCGGTGCTGACCATCCTGGCGATGTTGGTGATCCGCGGACAGCCGTCGCGCGGCGTGACGTTGATCTTGATCACGCTGTCGATCGCGGTCTCGACCCGCTACATCTGGTGGCGGTTTACCGAGACATTGCAGTTCCCCTCGGAAATCGAGGCGTTTCTCGGGATCGGGCTGATCCTCGCCGAGCTCTACGCCTGGCTGGTGTTGGTCCTCGGCTACATCCAGACAGCATGGCCGCTGCACCGCCCGCCGGTGGCGCTGCCCGAGGATATCGCGGAATGGCCGACCGTCGATCTGTTCATCCCGACCTACAACGAGCCGCTGTCGGTAGTGCAGAACACGGTCCTTGGCGCATTATCGATCGACTACCCGCTCGACAAGCTCAAGATCTACATCCTCGACGACGGAAGGCGCGACGAGTTCCGCGAATTCGCCGAGGCGTGCGGTGTCGGCTACATCACCCGCGATAACAACCTGCACGCCAAGGCCGGCAACCTCAATCACGCGCTGTCGGTCACCGATGGCGAGTTGCTCGCGCTGTTCGACAGCGATCACGTGCCGACCCGCGCGTTCCTGCAGTTGACCATCGGCTGGTTCCTGCGCGACCCGAAGCTGTCCCTGGTGCAGACGCCTCACCATTTTTATTCGCCCGACCCGTTCGAGCGGAACCTGCGCGCCGGCACGACCGTGCCGAACGAGGGCCAGTTGTTCTACGGCTTGATCCAAGACGGCAACGATCTGTGGAACGCGGCGTTCTTCTGCGGCTCGTGCGCGGTGATCCGCCGCGACGCCGTCGAATCGATCGGCGGCTTCGCGATCCAGACCGTCACCGAGGATGCCCACACCGCGTTGCGTCTGCATCGCGCCGGCTGGAACTCCGCCTATCTGCGACTGCCGCTGGCGGCGGGGCTGGCGACCGAGCGGCTCGCCATCCATGTCGGTCAGCGCATGCGCTGGGCGCGCGGCATGACGCAGATCTTCCGGGTCGACAACCCGATGTTCGGGCGCGGGCTCGGCATCGGGCAGCGCATTTGCTACCTCAACGCGATGCTGCATTTCTTCTTCGGCCTGCCGCGCTTCGTGTTCCTCACCGCGCCGCTCTGCTTCTTGATGTTCCGGCTGAACATCATCGCGGCGAGCGGTCTGATGGTGATCGTCTACGCGGCGCCGCATTTGATCCACTCGACGGTGACCAACTCGCGCCTGCAGTCGCGCTATCGCCATTCGTTCTGGGGCGAGATCTACGAAAGCGTGCTCGCCCTGTACATTTTGCGGCCGACCCTGGTGACGCTGATCAACCCCAAGCGCGGCAAGTTCAACGTCACCGAAAAGGGCGGTCTGCTGCCGCGCGACTATTTCGACTACAAGATCGTCCGGCCGCATCTGATCATCATGGGGCTGCTCATCGTCGCGCTGCTCATCGGGATCGTGCGCTGGATCTTGAGCGACTTCGTCGACAGCGAAGTGCTGATGCTCAATGTCGCCTGGGCGGTCTTCAATCTGCTGACCATCGGCGCCGCGGTCGCGGTCGGGCGTGAAACGCGCCAGCTTCGCGGTTCGGTGCGGCTCGGTCTCGAAATGCCGAGCGTCATCTATCTGCCCGATGGGCAATCCTTGGTCACCCGGTCGCGCAACCTGTCGACGACCGGAGGCATGTTCGTCGCGGCGCGTCCGGTTGGGGTTGAGCTGGACGACGTCGTTCAGATCGAGCTGCCGGTTGGGGACCGCACCGCGGTGCTGCCGGGGCGCGTCGTTGCGTGGGATGGGGAGGTGCTGCGCGTGTCCTTTGAGCAACTGACGCTGCGTCAACAGCGCGATCTTGTCAGGGTGGTGCTATGCCGCGCCGATGCGTGGCTCGACTGGGAAGAACATCCGGTCGACAGGCCGCTGCGCTCGGTCCGCGAAATCCTCAGCAGCATCGGCGGGCTTTTCGTGCGGCCCACTTTCCGCAATGCCGCCGCCCGCACCGAGGTTCGCCGCGAACGCGAACGCGAGCGGGTATTGCCCGGCCTGCTGGTCGCCGTGGGGGTCGGGCTCGGCGCACTGTCGATTGGGGGCGCCGCCTCGGCTCAGACCAATGCGCCGCCGAGCGCTCTACCGACCACGTCGAGCGCGCCGCCGACAATGGGCGTCGGGCCGAGCGGACCGGGGCAGCTTACCGGCGGCGCGGCACCGCCGCCGCAAGGATCCCAGGTGCCGCTGCCGGGACCGGCAGCGGCCGGCGCGATGGCGCCGCAGAGCCTGACGTCGAGCACCAACCCGACCCTGCCCGGACCGGCTGGAACGACGGTGGTCGGGACGGCGGCGCCCGGCGGGACGACCCGCACGCAGGTGCTGACCCTCAGGGATCTGGGCGCCAACTCGCCGATCCGGCTGATCGGCGTGCAGGGCGAAGGCAGCCTGCCGTTCTCCGTGCGTCGCGACGAGGTCGTCACCGGCGGCAAGATGAACCTGACCTTCGCCTATTCGCCGGCGCTGATCCCGGAACTGAGCCATCTGACCGTGCTGATCAATGGCGAGGTCGTCGGCAACATCCCGCTGCCCAAGGACAAGGCCTCGGGGCAGACGGCGGAACTGCCGATCAACCCGGTGCTGTTCCAGGAAGACAACCGGGTCCTGTTCCGCTTTATCGGTCATTACACACTGGGCTGCGAGGATCCGTTGCATTCCAGCCTGTGGCTGGTGTTGAGCAACACGACCTCGCTCACCACCCAGCTGCAAAAGGAGGCGCTGCCCAACGAGCTGTCGGAGCTGCCGACGCCGTTCTACGATTCGAAGGACATGCAGGGGTTGTACCTGCCGTTCGTCTTTGCGTCCAAGGTGTCGCCGGCGACATTGCAGGCGGCGGGCACGGTGGCGTCCTGGTTCGGCGCCCTCGCGTCGTACAAGGGAGCGAGCTTCCCGACGAGCCTGGATACGCTGCCCAACGGCAACGCCGTGGTCTTCGCGACAAATGCCGAGAAACCGGCGGGCATCTCGCTCCCGGATATCAGCGGCCCGACCATCGCGGTGGTGACCAATCCGAACAATTCGGAAACCAAATTGTTGCTGGTCATGGGTCGCGATGCCAAGGAATTGGCCGCGGCGGCCGATACGCTGACCCTGGGGGCGACGGCGCTGAGCGGTCAGACGCAGGTCGTCGGCAATCCCGACATCCCGGCGCGCAAAGCTTATGACGCACCGCGCTGGGTCCCGATCGATCGGGCGGTGCGCTTCGGCGAGCTGGTGCAGCCGACCGATCTGCAAGGCAACGGCCTGGTCCCCGGCCTGTTGACGCTCAACTTCCGCACCGCGCCCGATCTTTTCGTGTGGGGCAATACCGGCATCCCGCTCGACATCCGCTACCGCTATCCGGCGGGAACCTGGATGAATTTCCGCGAGTCGCGGCTCGACGTGTCGATCAACAACTCCTACCTGCGCAGCTTGCCGCTGACCCAGGAAGGCGTCGTGCAGCAGGTCAAGGACATCATCTCGCCCGACTTCGTGATGAACGAGGAGACGGTGCGCGTGCCGCCCTACTATGTGTTCGGCCAGAACCAGCTGCAGTTCTACTACGATTTGCGGCCGGTCAAGATCGGCGAATGCCAGGACGTGCTGCCGAACAACGTGCAGGAATCGATCGACCCCGATTCGACGATCGATCTGTCGAAGACCGAACGCTTCACCTCGCTGCCGAACCTCGCCTTTTTCGTCAATTCCGGTTTTCCGTACACGAAGATGGCGGACCTCTCCGACACGGCGATCGTGTTGCCCGATCAGCTCACC